>JADEYI010000100.1_pt1 | contig 161961 bp, 230 predicted proteins | sample 8542331 | NCBI WGS metagenome assembly JADEYI01 (sample SAMN16510988, study PRJNA670497) | mine drainage metagenome | isolation source: biofilm near Copperflume 1 | place: Germany: Marsberg coppermine Kilianstollen | collected 2018-02 | reverse complement strand
CTGTATTGGATCAATACGGTGCTGGCAGCTGTGCCCAATACCAATGATCAGACAACTGCAATTGTCTGATCATTGCAGTTGTCCTGTATTGGATCAATACGGTGCTGGCAGCTGTGCCCAATACCAATGATCAGACAATGGCAGTTGTCTGATCATTGCAAAGGCCAATCGACCTAAAGTCGATTTGCCTTTGCGATCACTTGGCTCGGTGGAATATGTATAAGCATCACCCCTGAGAGATGGATGATGAATGAAATTAGGGGTGCCAGCAACAAACCCATCAGGGTTGATTGGCCTCGCGGCCGCTGCGGGCGTCTATTGTTATAATTTGGGGCCCCCGGCCGGGGGGGCATACTGATGCTTTCATGCAAGTTCCTGAAGTGCAGACGCCGGACGGCTTTCACATCTGAGATCTGACCGATGACTCCAAATGTGGCCTGAACTTGCCAACTCGCTGCTGCAAGCACCTGGATCATGCATGGATGCACTGCTTGAGAACACTGAGGGTTTCCTGACCCCTTTCAAAGGGACATGTGTATCGGAACGAGCATGTGGCACACAGCCCAGCTTCCTCGGGAGCGGGCATTTTCCTGGACTTTGCAAGATATTCAGATCCATCTTGAAGGACATTCTGTTAAGATAGATTGCGTACAATAGATATATTTACACGGTAGGCACATTAAGGAGGAGATCAACGAGAAAATATGGAGAAAGCAGTGAGCCGGAACGTCAGATTGTCCACATGTTGGCGGCAGAATGGGAGAAGCGTTTCAGTGCAGCCCTTTCGATGTGGCATCGCCCGATCGCCATCCCTTTCGCGACGGCTGAAAGAACGTAGAGCGAGCAGTGCTCGCAGTGCCGACGTGCAGACTCTGACAAGCCCGCAACACGAAGAGACGCAGGTGTCTGGGTCTTTATGGGATGATGGAAAGACCCTTGTTATCGCCATACCCATGCCAGAGCCTCAGATTGCTGAGGAAACGCTACAACAGCCCTTCGTTGAGCCTTTTGAACCGAAAAAAGTCGATGAGCCCCAGCAGGAAGTTAGCCGAAGACCGGGTATGCCTTCTTACTGACATAAACCTGTGTCAAACTAGCAGATTAATTTCTTCTTAAAGGGTTCCCTTCCATTTTTCGATGCTGTCAGAAGCTGGCTGATCTGTCCTTCAGATATCTGACCAGTAGTACCGTGGAAGATGCTCTGCATCTTGCATAGAGCAGCTAGCTAGGCGCATTCTCCACTAATGTCTCAACGTCAGAACTACCCGTGCGCTCCCAAGCTCGACTGCATGACGTTCTGTGTTATGTATCAGGTCTCTTGCGGAAAGTCTGGAGAGCTTACATTAGAGCTCTGGACGAGAGGCCCATCCTGGTCAAAAGCGCAACATCTTTCTTTGGATTCCTGATGGGGGACTTGTTAGCGCAGGTAATGAGCACTGTTCGTGAGTGAAGCGTGTCACAGCTATTTTGCATCCTGCTGACTTGTGCCTCATGCACCTTTGTGTCAAAATGCAGGGACTTGCCGGCCGCGGATTTGATGTCTTCCGCTGCTTGAGACTGCTCGCGTTTGGTGTGACTATGGATGGCCCTGTGGGTCATGTGTGGTACAACTTTTTGGACAAGAACATTATGCCAAAGGAGCCCACCTCAAACAAGGCGGTGGTCCTGAAGATGCTGGCAGACCAGTTGCTCTGGGCGCCATTCTTTTCTTGCATCTTCTTTGCCTTCACAAACACACTAGCGGTGAGTCCACAAGTCATTTTTTGCTGCTCAGTGCAATCACAAGACACGTGCTAAGATGATCTGAGGAGCCGCCCATTAAGAGGGGGCATCATGTGCATGCTGGAGGGTGGTCTTGTGGGCATCGGTTGGTGCCAGGAAGGTCCTTTGTTTGGCTTTCTTTGCAAGCTTTGCAGACAAGGTCCCTATGTTGCCTGTCATCATCTGGTTGCCAGAGGCCCCAAGTGGAGGCTGCATGGATGCTTGTCCACGTTGGTGGTGAAATTGACTGGCCTTTCATCAACAGCATGCCTGCACTGCAGGGGCATCCGGAGGCGACTATCCCTGCCATTCAGAACAAGCTGATCCCGATGATGCTGGCAAACTTTGCTGTCTGGCCCATCGCGCACCTGATCAACTTCAAGTTCATCCCCTCGCAGCAGCGCATCCTGTACATTAATTGCATCCAGGTAGGTCCTCTGTCAAATGTATATAACATAGGATGCGTGATCTCTCAAAGTATTTTTGCATGCCTTCTAGTGAGAAGACACAGTACTGCTCTTGCTGGCCAGGTGGACTCACATAATTCGCCTCCCAAGCATTAATTTTCATTAGGGAAGACCTAGATGCCATTGGTCATGCCTGTATCTGGTTAAAGAATGCAAGAATTGAGAAGCAATAAAACAGGTGTTGCTTGCCGTACCTAGTCCTTAGGACTGAAAAGGTCTGACATTGATACTAATCGTCCATCACTGCCTGATGGGATCTGTGTGATGCTATACACAGGTAGCATGGAGCGCATACCTTTCCAACCTTTCAGCGGCGCGAGTCCGCACCAGCACTTGAGGTATTTATTAATTCTTTCAACAAGCGATGGAGGGCTGTAGAGCCACCATGGTGCTGGAACATGTGGCAGCACATGCTGCATCCACCCTGCCACTCCTCGCGCGTTGGCATTGTATTTGAGGGACACAAAGTCCAAGTTAGGAGGTTGTGACATTTCCGTACCATAGGCCAAAAGCAGTAGGGATGTATCCCTGTGTCAAAAATATGCTCCAATCTGACCAGCCTACTGTCACAAGCCAGCAATTGTGTTCTTCTTAGGGCAATGTAGCTGTTAAAATAAAATCAGACTGTATACCTACGTAGGCAGCCTTGCAGCATGTCGCTATTACAAATACGGTAGTGATGGGTATGTAGAAGATTTCTGTGAATTCACATGACATTCGAATGTCATTATGCGTAGTGTAATCCTGGTGATATTTAAACTGGGAATTTCCAGTGTTTTGGGTAATGTGAGTGGGTGTTTTGGCTTGAAACACCTGGTGAGGACATGGCGGATTTTTTTGCAAGCACAAATTGGTTCTTGCGTAAAGCAGGAAGGGCAGTCTTCCTCTCCTTCAATGACCAGGACATTTGAAATGCCAATAACACGAGTCGAGTCTAATACTCAAATGCCCTCATCACACAAGACCCATTGTAACTGTGACCACTAGCTATTCATTTTCTCAGGAATGTTCAGTCTCGTCTTTAGAGCAAGACACTGTGGTGATCACGAAAGACTCTAGTTCAAATTCAACACAATCAACATCTGCATGAGAACAAAGTCCTCTCTGAAGTGATCAAAATGGCGTCGATCACCCCTACAGCTGCAATCATCTGCACCTTCTTCAAAATTCAATTCCAAATCAAACATGTACAGAACATTTCCCCAATCCTTTCTGCCTCATTTCTTCTGCTGCTGTCTTCATTCTCTAACTTGCGCTCCATCTGCATCATTGTCTTTCCAGATAACCTGCAATATTAAGTCCGTCTCCCCTGCCTGTTGCACTTTTCAAAAGCAGAGGCTTCCTGCTGCCACTGTCTTCTTTGCAGCTGAGTTGCTCCCCACAGATTATCCAGCGGCCGGCGCCCCTGACATCTGGGGGTTCTGGTGGATGTTGACCTGGGTAGGGTAGGCAAACTCTGCCCCATGCTTCTCCACAATCTCCACCAGCTTCCACATGACATCCGAGGAGAAGCCGCTGAAGTTGCTGGACTGCGAAGGGGTTGTGTGCGCCTGCAGAATCACACATTCCCCTCCTCAGCACCCGTATGTAATATATGATCCACTGGCCCCTACAGCGCTCGCTCTGCATTGTATGTCTTGCAGTGACTTTTGCTTAACATGGGCAGGGCATGAAGCTGCAACAGCTTGCAGCGTGATTTGAACAACTCAGCTGGTCTACACTGAAATTTCTTCCTTGAGCATCGCATGATGCTGATCAGACAAGTTCTGCATGTGATTACTTTGCGCCAGGCAGGTATAATAAATTGACCCAGAAAGGCTGACCAGATGGCATTTGGGAATAGAAAAGGATTCAGTCAAACAAGAGGTACAATCTGCGGCAGCCTTCATGTGCAGCTAGTCTGTAGATGCACCCTGCCTCTTGGCAGGAACGTTTTGTACAGAAACAACAGATAAGAAGTTGGGTGCAAGTGGTGCTCACCATGAGGCCAATCTGCACAGACCAGTCCTGGAGTGAGCCAAGGCCGGAGCCATAAGGCAGCTTCTTGTCGACGCCCGGGTGCTGGTCAAGGAAGGCCTTGATGTCCTCTGTGATGGCCTTTACCTTGGGCAGGTCCTCATAGCGCACCCCGATGGAAGTGGTGAACTGGCGCGGATCCTGCGAGCACACACATGCAATGCTGCCCCTCAGGATCCCTTCTGCATGCTCACCTTCCAATGCATGTGGACAGCCGGCTGTCTCTCCTCAATTCTGATGGTGTTGAGCATCCGTTTAGAGCAACTTTTTGCTCGCCAAACACCAGAAGTTGATTGCCATAATTGACAAAAGTAGCATGACATGATTGCTTGGAGACCTTCCACTGGGAACTTGCTTGGAAAGGGCACTTTATTATCTGCGGTCAAAGCTGCAGGAGAGCACGGGTGCACCTTAAAAGTTAGCTGCAACAATTATCAGCCGTCAGAGCTACAGGAGAGCAAGGGTGCACCGCAAAAATGGCAGCGACATTTGCTCATGAGCTGCTAACGCCGCAGGGAAGCAAGGGCGCACCTTGAAGTTGGCAGCGACGTTGGAGCGGCCGAGGCGGGACTCGTTGGAGACGATCATCTCGGTGATGGAGCGGTTGGGGACAGCGACAGGAACGCCCTTGTCCGTGCGCACGATGGTGCGCATGACATCTATTCGCTCCACAAACCCGGTCAGCACCGTGCCGCCCCCGGTCGTCTTCAGCTCCACCCGGTCGCCCACTACGAAGGGCCGCGTCAGAAACTGCGTGCATGCACACAGCACAGCGCCGTCGTACAATTCCCCTAGTCAATTATTTGTCATCTGCACCCATGCTAGCATGCCTGCTGGGGGTAGCAAATTGCCACCCTGATGCCTGGCTTTCAAATAGGGGACGCTGGGATGTGGGCAGATCCTTGCTTTGCTACACATGCTGTATGCAGGCACCGCCACTTTATACACTATCCTAAGTTTGAAGACTCATATGAAGAGATTTCCGTTGCAAATCATGAATCAGGTGAGGCAGCACCACCGCTGCAGTAGGCAACTGCATCTCTTGCCTGAACATTGCTGTAAGCTTTCACAAAAGCAATGAGTGGCTCAGAGGAGCAGCAGCCTACTGGTGCGGTTTCTGCCCAAATTGATTTTATTTGCATTCAGGAAAGGGAATAGTGTAAGGAGCATGCTTATCCCTGGAGGAGCATTGTGAGCTGTGCTGACTGGCTGTGCACCAACCAGATCGATGCCATGTATTGCTGTGGGAGTGACAATCTGCAGGAGTTATGGTGTGAGCTGTGCTGACTGGGCTGTCCGCTCACCAGGTTGATGGCTGAGCTGGATTTTGCCGCCGGAGGGAAGACAAGAGTGCAAAGATTACTGCATTTCCAAAGAAGTAATGCAAGTCATGTTGACTGGCTGTCCGCTCACCAGATCGATGCCAGGTATTGCATTGGAAGCGACAGTCTGCGGGAGGGATTCTGTAAGCTATGCTGACTAAGCTGTCCACTCACCAGGTTGATGCCGGAGATGGCGTTGGATGTGACGCTCTGCGCGCCAAAGCCGATGGCCACACCGCCGACTCCCCCGATGGTCAGCAGCGGCTGGATGTTCAGCCCAAACACATGCAGAACCATCAGCGCTCCAACGGTGACCAGGCCCCATCCCAGCAGGCTGCTCATGGGCAGCAGCACGCGCTCCAATCCTCCAGTCGACATGCCAAGGTCCTGCCAAAACAGCGGAGAGTCCTTTAAGTTCACTGTACAAATGCAAATGGGCTGTCATGATTGGGAGCTGACATCCTTCCAAGGTGATTAAGATTGCCACCTCCAATATTAGCTCAGGTGCCCCTCTAGTGATTGAGGCTTCTTTTTTAAAACCTGAAAGCAAGGGCACTTTGCAGGTATGGAGGTGCATGAAGTGCTCACCCTCTTCTTTTTCTCCAGGCGCACAAAGAGGTCCACCAGGTTCTCTTTCCACGCTATCAGAAACCAGACCCTGCACATAACAGGCAACACTCAAGCAGAATGTAAGGACTCAAGCCATTGGCTGAGAACAATTCATAGAGGTGAGCCACAGCTAGGGATAATTGCGCACGTGAACACGACGACCGCAATTTGAGCCATGTCAAGCAGGCTGGCATCAAGGCGCTGCAGCAGTCCCACAAATCTACTCACCATGCTCACTGCAGTCACAAAACACACTTATGATCACATGTCAATGAGTCTTTGATGGAATTTTTCAAGATAGTCCATCAATGACTTTCCGCAAGCAACTTGTCTCGCCCAGAACACAACAAGAACAATGACGCAGCGTAATCCGGAAGACGTACTCGAGATGTGGTGTGAGGCTTCTTGGAGATGCCCGCCGTTGAATAAGATCTGCATGGACAGGGATATGATGCGCAGGGAATGCACAAAGGCAGTCAGCGGCACCAGCAGCTTGGCCGGCTGCGCAAAGGCAGAGATGCCAGTCTCGATGATCATGCGAGACAGCCTTGGACTGCTGATGTCTGTGGACACATCTGTTTTTGCCAGATTCTCCTCTGCCACCTGCAATGCATGATACAAGATGAGAAGGACAGTAAGCTAAGCATTCGGATGCAATATTTTTCTATGCAGCCTATGTATGGCCTCCATCTGGCTGCATGCTTGACATAAGCTTGAAAGGCCCATTGGTAATCAACAAGGAATCACCTGCTCAGCTTTCTTGCTTAGGTACGACAAGATGGCATTGATTGCCCAACACAGTGCCCATGCTCCACCAATCTCAGCCAAGCAGCGGAGACAGAGCTCCCCAGTCCCCAGGCCTGCAGCTGCTTGCCTGGCTGCTTTCAATACCGCTGAATTAGTGTGCGCATCCCCAGATATGTCTGGTATCAGAAACGTGTTCACCGGCTGTACAGCAACGGTCAACTGCCTGCAGATCAGAGAAAACCTATCAGTTTCTTGAGGTGGAGGTTCAGACTTTCGACGAAAAGCACATCACTTCTGGTGCAATGTAAGGGGGGTGGATAGGTAGCCACGGACACATATGGTGACATTCCGAAATTATCTTGGCGCTTCCAGCATCAACCCATGAACCCCAGTGAGCTGGACATACCTGGTATTCTGCCGCACGTTTCGCTGTCTCTGTAACCTTCTGCTTTTTACAACCTGCAAGAAAGGTCGATGTGTGTTTGAAAGAGATGGTCGAGGAAAGATTCCGATTTCTGAAGCAGAGCAATTCGTTGTGTACATCGCTGCACACTGCACAAACAAACCCAAATAAGATATTGTGCTATCTCATTAGAGCGTCTTTTGGATTGCGATTGCTCCAGAATTACTTTCCCAAACTGTCAAGCAAAGTGCATTGAAGACTATTCGGACACTGCTGCTGACATGGACACAGCGAGCCCAAGGGGCGCCCCATCCATGCTTTCTAAAAATAGACCCAGCGATGTAGCATTCACTCTACCCAGGCGTCGACAAGTAAAATCCGTTCCTGAATGACATAAGATCAATTACATGTCGACATCAGTGTGCAAGTATCTTGAACCGAAAATAAGCTGTCCATGCGGCCTGATCTGATCCCCTTCACGCTGTGACCTTCCCAATTAAAGGAAGCTGCAAAACAGCTCTTACATGGGTAGAAATCGCACCTTCCAGCCTCCTGCAGTGACCGACGTCAATTCTCGTGTTATTGTGCCAGAGAGGAGTCCAGAGCAGATAGCCCTCATTGCTTTGCAGAGCCTGCTGGAGGCCCGTGAAGCTCACATAGACAAATTAGAGGTAAAAACCTCCACATTCTTTGGTTTTGACTGATTAAAAATCCGTCTTGCCTAGTCAACGTTCTGGGTAGTGTCCAAGCGCCAAGCAAGAGCTCCTTTGTGAGCAGGCTGATGCCCGGGCTGCAAAGGTTGCGAACGAGCGCAAACTTGCTGGACTGGAGGAGAGCTGTCATGCCAAAATCAAGGCAGTGCGCCAGGCACACAGCGAGCAGATGACTTCAATAGAGGTAGGCCTTGCTGCAATGGCTTGGATGCAGAGACTTTCTAAATGCCTCCATCACTCTCCTCAATGGGCAACCAGCAACTTTTAAGCTACCTCAAAGGTCAAAATGGTCAAAATGCTGCAGTGCTGAAGCTTCTGAGATGCCTGCCAGGCAGAAGCAAGCAGTAAGGCACGGGAAGCTTGCGAGAAGATAGCGGTGATAACAGAGGACTTGCAGAAGGCTCGTCTGCGAGCAGATGATGCTCTGCACGAGCTCCAGAACACCCAGAACGCTGCAGCAGACCTGCGCAGCCAGCTGGGCATTCTGAACATCCAGCATGAAGACCTTTCGCGAGAGCACGAGGCTCTGGCCGTGACCAGAGACAGCACAGAAGAGGGCAGGAAATTACTGGAGGAAGAGCTGCATGTCCATGTGGAAGACAGTGCAAGGGCGGTAAAAGGAATGGAGAGACAATTGCAGCAGCTGAGTGGGACTGTTAGGGTGCAGCAGCAGGAGATAGATGCGCTGCAAAAGACTGTGGAGATGCAGTGCAGAGAGCGTGTGCTGCTGCAAGGGCGCCTGGCTCTGCAGCAGCAGAATTGTGCCAGGACACAGGAGGTGTCAGATGTGCCCTCCAATGAGTCTGTCCTGCAGAAGCTGAGTGATGTTTCACGCGCGCGGTATGAGGAGATCCAAAGGTCAAGAATGCTGTTAGCTGCAAAGAAACGCAGTGTCACAGGCCTAGGAGCTTGCTCCTAGCACTGCTGACCACGGTCGGCTGTTTATGGCTTAGATACCAATTTGCCATTGCATGAGTGCAAGCTTAAGCTGCCAGTCACCACGATGGTTATCTCTAGTCACGGTGTCTTGCAAACCGTCTGTGACTCAGAGTGACTCCGAGTCCGTCCGACTCTCAGTTCAACTCAGTTAGAGGCTCCCGGCCGGGCCTCCCCGGGGGAGCTCGGGCTGTAGCTACTTTAGTTGGAACGATTTTGAATGAATTCGAACACCTAGCCATAGCAGATGTATATAGTACATAACCAGCGAGAGAGGCAATTCACTGTGAATTTCAGACCTGTATTGGTGAGTCTATTTCCATCATCAAGATGCTGCATGCAAGGCTGATGATAAACCGACCCCTGTCAAACCCTATCAATCCCCCAGGGACAGTGAATGAAGGAGGGCCGCCGCTGCTCCGAACAATGAATCAGAGAGAAAGGATAATCTTCCTCGATCTTTAGATTCAACACGTTTACATTGGTGTTGTTCTGTAGAAGTGCCCATTCAGAGAGGGGACGGTATCATCAACAGCGTTATAGAGTATAAAGACATCACTGCTTGAAGAGTGAAGTGACACTGAATTAGTATCAATCGTTTGCCCAGTATGGCATTTGGGGCACCCAGATACGTTGATTATAGCGATGGAGTGCCAGACATGGTCAAACAATTCGTCGTATACTTCTACCGACACATCAGGTGACCAATCTTGACACTGATCAACTAGCTTTCTGGCAATAACTTGCATTCTGTAGCGCAATGATCTGTGAAATGACACCTTAATATATGTGATGACAATGACAGTATTCAGTGGAGCATCTGGGCAGAGGAGCTAGCACGTTGTTTCGATCATCCTGCTTTAGTTGTGCGCGTTGCTTTGAAGGAGCTAATTTCCAAGCTCAGAAACACTTCTTAAAACACACGCTGCATTTGTCTCTGGCAGGGAGCGGAACATCCCAGAGATCTTCTCCATGTACGAGGTGTCTTTCGCCAAGCTGAGCGAGAGGTTCTTCAAGGGCACAACATGGCCTCCAGTGGAGTACATTGCAGAGTTGGTGGACAAGGACTCAGTCTTCTGTCTGCTCTACAAGGTGCACACAACAATCCTCTCGCACTGCAGCTTTTTAGCCATGCATACCTCATCCAGGCTACGCCAAAATTGCACTTTCCAGACCTCTGATGGTGTGTTTTCCAATGCGCAGGAGATGTACTTCCGGCATCTGTACGCCACGGTGCAGCCAACCCTCGAACAGCGGTGTGAGTCCTGGGACAACTACTGCGCCATCTTCAACATCATGCTGAGCTCCAGCATCAACATGCAGGCATGTGACATTCCTATTCTCGGCATGTTGCCTGAGGTTCACAGCCCCAGCTGCCAGACCCTCCTGATGTAAGCTCCCTTTGTGCTTGTGTCCGGAGCTGAAAGTTCTCTGCATCCAGAGCTGCTTGAGGCGAGCGAATGGCGTCTGCAATTTGCAATAGAGTTGTCATGACATTGGTGATCGAAAACTGTAATGGGGATATTTCAGGTCCATTTGGCAGCGCAAGGGGCACCGTTTGCAAAATTACACGCCATTTTCAAGTAGAGAGAGTCCAGCAGCATGCTAGCTAGCGCAGTGAAGCCTAATATACCTGTTCGGGAGGTCCCTGAGGCTAAGGAGGAGCGTCTGCAAGTCTTGAGTGTCAGGAAGCTGATTTTGCGCTGGTGGGTGGTGCAGCTGCCGAACGGGTGGCTGTGGGACATGGTGGACGAGTTTGTGTACCAGTTCCAGAGCTGGCAGCAGTACCGGGGCAAGCTCAACACGAAGAGTGCTGAGGAGCTGGAGACTCTGCGCAACTGCGACCGCGTCTGGTCCATCCTCTCCGTCCTCAACTACCTCCAAGCCCTCGTCGACAAGTCCGGCATCGTCGCCGAGCTCTCCGCGCCAGGTATGCATGCACGCATGCATGCATGATGCCTAAATTCAATTGCATCCTTATTTTGGTCAACTGGGCCAAAACAGTTGATCTGCCCTTGTGACCCATTGGGACCCCATGAGAGCAGGCAATTTGCTGGGCTCATTGTGCAGTTGACACCCTCGTGCTGTCGGAAAATGGCGGGTGAGCAGTGGATCCGTGGAAACAGAGCGCACAATTGCAGCTGTGGGACGGCAGCTCAGTCAGGAAGCGCGCATTTGCTTTGCTGTTTCTCTCCTTAGAGAGCCAAGGTGGGAACCGAGGGCAGGCCCGCATGTAAGATCATGTGCATCATACGGAAAAAGCTGAAGGCCTTCCGTCGCTCAGTCATCATGAGTAGCATAAGTGAAATTGGTTGGGGGCGGGTGCAGGTGGTCAAGAGCGGTTTTACAAGACGGAAGGGTATGAGGCCGGCAGCAACGTGCTGCGCATGGTGGGCTACTTCAGCCTGGTGGGCCTGCTGCGCGTGCACACCCTGGTCGGCGACTACCACGGCGCCCTCAAGGCTCTTGCAGTCGTCCACCCCTTCCAGCGCACCAACCTCTACACCCCCAAAATTGCAGGTGCGCCCTGCCACACATAAAGATTTTTGCGAGGCAGCCAAGCAACAATTTAAAACTTGCACGGCTTTGACAGAGCTTTGGCTTGCGCCACTGTCAGCATTGATTGAACTTGCGATCTCAACCTCTGTTGTGTATGTGGTTGGCTCTTTTTGTGTTCCACGAAGGCTAGCATGGGGCTGTTGGTTGCATGGGGCTGTGTCCGCCAGCATGCATTTGCATGTTGGCTCATCATCGTGTGTTTGCACAGACCACACGACCTCCAAGCAACGTGCAATTGCATATTTGGTTGCAGAACGGCCGCATCTGATCAACAGATGCTCAGGCGGTGTCATGCCTGCCGGAGGCACCAAGCATGCAAGTTGTAGCTGCGCGCAAGATGTTCAAGGCCAAATGTTTTGCCGCTCGCAGGCTGCAACATAGCGCTGTACTACTACAGCGGCTTCTGCTACCTGCTCCTGCGCCGCTACCTGGATGCTGCGCGCGCCTTCAACAACGTCCTCAATTACATCGCCAGGTCAGCGCCCATTCCTGCTCTTCCTCCCTTTTCTTGACATGGGGATCCTCTCTTCATCCCCAGCTTCCTTGAAACGGCCGTGGCAGCTGCTAGATGAATGCAGGCTCTTGGAAACCTCCACACAGCAGTGTGCCACCCTGATGTGCCGTACATTGTAAAATAGTGGTGCCCGGGAAGGAATGAGTACAATGTGTACTTATCACTCTTTTTGGCTCGCCATATCAGGAAGAGCCCTGTGGTATGAGGAATCCCTGGTTGACTTATATCAAAGTCCCCTGGCCTTTCGAATCAGCTGGCAGGGATACAACTAGCACATATATGCAGATTGAGAGCTCGGTGTTCCGCATGCAGGGTGAAGCAGTACCACTCGCGCAGCGCGCAGTACGAGCAGATTCTGAAGAAGAACGAGCAGATGTACGCGCTGACCACCATTGTGCTCGCTTTGTGCCCCGCCGCGCAGCGCGAACTCGACGAGAACGTCATGAACACTCTCCGGGAAAAGTGCGCATCTATTCCTCCATCTTGTTGCCTTCTCTATGTATGTATGCTGGTCTTGATGAACGAGAACTCAAGCGACCGCTTGCAGGCAACAGAAATGGAGTGTGGTCTGTAATGATCAATCTATTGTGAAGTGACGGGGAGCAGAGAGATAGTGGGAAGTTAGAGAAGAGGCTTGCTCATGCTGATACATGAGTTGGTCTGATGAGGTGGTAAGGAGCTTGACGGTTAATGAGGACTTTGGAGGTATAAGGGATGGGAAGAGTTGTAGCTGAGTGCCTAAATTGTCGGCTCAGGTACAATGAGAAGATGATGAAGATGGTGCGGGGAGTGGATTCCACCTACGAGGAGCTGTTTGCGTACGCCTGCCCCAAGTTCATCACCGCCGCGCCGCCCAACCTGGACGCCCCCAGCGCCAACACCAACCAGGCATGAGTTCACCCAGGCCACGGCTTTGCTCACCAGCAAAATTTGTTCCTCAGAGGATGCATTGTCATCTTCTTTCACCCGTCCTGGATGGCCTGGACGTCTCGTCCCTAAAATAGGGAAGGCCATCACAGCGCCGTCTGATATCACGAAGCGGCAGCCACCTGCCTTGGATGGCCCTGATTGCCTCGGCCCCTGCGGCCATGTAGGAAATGCCATGATTGCACTGGCATCATCTGATGCTATGGGTATGCTGGATGTGCTGCATGGCTGCAGCTGTGTTGCGTTCCTCAGGATCCTGTGGGACGTAGTGCGAGCTGCATTCAGGCTCTTGGCTGTAAAAGCAGGCTTCCTTGGTAAAAGGGCTTGTGCCTAGATGGCAACCGCCATCTACCGTGATGCACATGCCCTGTTACAAGCATTCCCTGCTTGTGCAGCTACACGTGGGGGATTTGTGCTGCACGCACAGCACTGCATGATGCCCTACTGTGTGTCAAAGTGTGTTTGTACGGCATGCATTGCCCTTCACAACCAGAGGCGTGGCTGGCAGTTTTGTTGTACTGCATGCATGGCAGTGCATGCAAGATAGGCGTGGCCGGCAGTGTAGTCTGCTGCGCAAAAACAGGAGGCATGGCCTGCATTGTCTGACATTGTCGGTTTGATGCGCGCGCAGGAGGCGTACCGGCTGCAGCTGCGGTGTTTCCTTGGCCTGGTGCAGGAGCAGCGCCACCTGCCCAGCCTGAAGCAGCTGCTCAAGCTGTATACGGCCATCTCGCTGCCCAAGCTCGCCTCCCTCATGGACCTCGACGAGCCCACCCTCCGCTCCCAACTCATCCTCCTCAAGGTGCCCCCCTTTCACTACAACCCCTTCACTGCAAATTCACACCCATTCAAGTGTACTCTGGCCATTTGCGCCCAGTTACAGGCTCGCGACCCTTGCACCCTAGCTGTAAGTGATTTAATGGTCTGCTAAGGCACCAGGTTGATCTCTCGGTGGGGAAATTTATTACATGCCATTCAGTGCATGGGTTTCAGAGGCCAATTGACATGCTGTACACAAGGGCACAGGACATGAATGACAGAAATGCCCAGAAAGGCCTCGCCCAGTTTGCAGTTCTGTGGTGGGCCACCCAGACAGGTGGACTGAGAGTGGCAGCAAGGGGTGCAGGCACATTGCTAGGCATAGGTACGTGGGATGATTGCAGAAAGGTGCTGAAGTCAACATTTACGTCAGGGCCCCTAATGGTCTTCAGTCTCGTGAACATGCTGAAAAGTGTGTGACCCCTGCAGATGACTGGGTACTGCATAACCTGGAACGGAGAGGGGGACGCCACAGCAGGCACTCGCCAGGCGGCCACGGACATCGAGTTCCACACCGACATCGACGAGGAGGGAGTTGAGCTGGTGAGCATATCTCCCAACTCTCGCTGTATGTGCTTCGCTGCATGTAATACCTACTTGGACAGGTATTGCCTGCGTTGGCAGTGCAGCATTGAAGGTACAAAGCTGCACTGCGCTGAAGGCTTGCCATGCATGCGGGTGCTCGCGTGAGCATGCCAGAACATGCCTAACAAGGGCATGTGCTCAAGACGAAGGATTTCCAAAATTCCAAATTTTTTGAATTCTATTGAGAAATTTGGATTTTTTAAAATTGACATTTGACGTGGGGTTGTGCAGGTGACGGTGGCAGAGGTGAAGCCGGTGAGGAGGCAGGGCGAGTTTCTGGCGCGGCACATTGCCAAGTTTGAGGAGATCGTGCGCGACCTCAACATGCCCATCCCCCCACCTGCTGTGGACGGGGCGCCCGCCCTCCCCAGGCCGGCTGTAGCTGGCTACTGAAGAGTGTGACATCCTGCAGTTGACAATTTTCTGTTTCTCGTGGATGTCGGCATGAAGGAAGAGGTGCTTCATTCGATGTGAACTTAATTCGTTTGTCTTCATTTTATCGTAAACTCGTGAAAGCAACGTAAAGCTATTACTCCGCATAATCCCGCTGCTTTATTAAAAGTGGCATCTCTCAGCCACCTTGGTCTTATCAGTGTAAGGACAAAGATGCTAATGCATGAGCTTGCTGACTAAAAACTGCAGGCCCCTGGTCTCACACCCTGGTGGTCCCACAGCAGTTGCATGAGGTCCCCCATGGCTGCTACAGACATGCCAAGAATCATGGCCAGACACATTATGAAAAAAATTCTATGCGCATTCATTGTTTGCATCCCACTCAGATGAAAAATGCGCATGGTTTGCCCTCATGATGAATGCATCCACCTGTCACAGTCAGCCTGCATCAAACTTTCTGGTTCCCCATATGGTCGTTATGCAAGCAAGAAAGGCCTGTACGATCATTGTGCAGGTCTCCTACAATTGCACATAATTGCTCGTCTGTCTTGTCAGTGAATCCCTATCGGCCCAGTATCTCAAGGCCACAGAAATCTGTGGAGTAGCGGCATCAGTAGTCAAAGTTTAACAAGTGCGCACAATGTGCTTCATTGCTATATTGATCACCCCGAGAATATGCAGTACTCAAGACCCAACACATGCAAGGAGCGGTATTTCTTACTGCTGTTTATCCCTGACTCAAAGTGCTTCAATTCTTGCATGCTGGCCCTTTTTCAGACCGCGGTCAATTTGTCTGAAGTCACCCCAAGATTGTGCAGAAATCCATATAATCTCACAGGGAGCGGCATGTGCGGAAGATTGGAGAGGTTTCAGGCCGATGCTGCGTCAGTGCCGTTGGTGTCATCTCGGAAGAAGTTGATGATGCGCGTGCCGAGCGGCTGCACCGGCCTGTTGTTGCTGCGAGTGCCCGTCACCACGCAGACTGCGTCGTTGCTCTGCGCAGACACAACGCGAGACCTTCAGCACAACATTCACAGCATTCAGGGTATTACCTTGTAGGCGCAAGCGGCTGCCTCCCCATCACTCCAGCCTTAGAAACTGCTCCTTTGCAACATGGACATTGCTCCTTTGCTCATCTGTGAGGTCATGGGTGTCACGACCCTAGTGGTCGCACCAGCATTGCATGGAGAATTTGTTATAACAGGCTGGCATGGTATTAGCATTATTACACGCGTTTCCTGCCAAAAGGCAAGGTACGTTACGCAGACAAGCTGCATGTTTAAGCTGGATGATATATTCAGGTTTAGTTCTGAGGACCCACCGAAGTATCGATGTTGTTGTTATTGTTGTTGCTTTTACTTGACTGCAGCAGGTGCCGCTTGCCGCTATCGGCCTTCTTCTTAGATGCCTTGCTGATTCTGCCCTCGCCGCAGGGCCGCTGAACTTGTGCCATCGCATTCTGGAAGGCAATCACCTGCTGCTGTCCCACCTGGGGGCACATGCATGACATGCCTGTCAGGAGGTGTTCAGTTGCTTTTCCAGGACCTCGCATAAATGCTTCACTTGATGCATGTGCTGGCATAGCACATCAGGGTGTGAGTCAGCAGAATGTGCTGCTCAAAAACATATTATGAAGGGATTCTTCCAATTTGATGGTGGTGGTCTGCCCAGGTGAAGTCTGCATTCTGATGACCAATCACACTCCAGGATGCTAAGACTCTCGATGCCAACGGCCATTTCTGTACGGCAAAGTTTCTGCGTACCTTCATGGGAGTGGCCAGCACGTACCAAGTCAGCCCCTCTGTACACGGCGGCGCCGTGAAGCTTCCCCTGCAGGGTAGCAGCTTCTTCTCTGAGCGAGCTGCAAAAAATGCCTTGGGGTGGGTTCAAAGCATCCCTGTCCCAATCAGGGTGCATGGGGCATGCAGGACAAGTCATGGAAAGTGGCCCACCTGTAAGTGAAGTATGAGGTATTACTCGGCAGCAGGTCCGCGCCATCGAGTGTGACTGTTGTTGGAAGGCCAATGCAGCCCTGCACATGCATGCTTCAATAGGCTTCATCTAGCCATCATTCAGCCAGCGCCCAATAAAGGCAAGAATGGGCAGCTGAACACAGAATAAGTATAGACAGATCCTTGCAAACTTTCGGATCCTCTACATTTCCTACAGGGAGTGAGCGCACCGAGCCACTGTAGGGAATGTAGGGGATGATGGAATCCAAAAATGGGTTGATCTTTTCTGCATCGTCAAAGAGGGTAAACAAGACGCCCAGCCCTATCTGGCACCCCTTGGAAGGGCATGTTGACAGGTCATCCTGAGAGATGGTCATGATGACCTGAGCCTCCAGCGGATACTGCACACCTGCATTCAGCAGCCGCCAGATATACTTAAGAGCTTCAACGCTGCTATGAGGACCTCCTGTAATGATACTCAGAGTCTAGTTGAATTGGAAATGTAAGACAACGTCGATGGATGAAAGTCTGACATCAGAGAAGAGGACTCACCATAAATGAAGTGGTCAGAAGGGATGTGAAAGTGGATCTTCTGGATTGTGGCGTTGTAGAACTCTGCTGGCACACTCTGATTCTTGTTGAAGCAGCCCACATTGCCACCTGCCACCATTAAACTGTTTTCCCTTGACACACTGCCACATTGTGCAAGCTACGGTAGTGTTGGAAAGCACAACAAGGCCTCTTGTAATTTCGGCTACCGTTGGGCAATGAAATTTGCTATTTGCCGCAGTGAGGTCTGCTAGCCAAGCATTGTGGGGTGGCATTGAAGCCGAAGGGTGGGAGGAGTGGCCTCACCGCAGACAGGGATGCTCACGTTGGTCCCAGACCAATCTGCCTCCACTTGGATGCGATAGGCTGACGTGGTTCTGACCAGGCTGATATTAGCTGTGCCCAAGGTGAAGGTGGCTGCTTTCTGCGGGACCACTTGCCCATAAGAGATGTTTGCTGCATGCAACACAAGACAATCTCATTTTCCTCTCAAGAGTCATTTTTGTACCACGCACATTTCTTTTTTGCCGGTCATGACGACAGGATCAAAGGTCGTCTCACACACTTGGGGGGACATCTAGAAAAGAAAGAGGGAAGCAGACATCAAGGCAGAGCGAGTGCCAGAAGTTAGGAGAAAGGGCTGCCTCGCAAGTGTACGTCATGCAACAACAACACAATAATACATCTATGTACAAAGGTAGCATGGCATTCTGGTGCGCAGTGATCTTTATTTGGCCTCACATCCAAGGCTGGGGAAATTGATGGGGGACTGAAGCACGCCGCTGGTGCAGGACCAAGTGGAGTTGTCCCAGTCGAGGCCCCCTTCAAGATACGTGAACCCCCTCTCCAGCTCTGACCTGTCCACTGAGAGCTTGGGGCAGACCGTCTGCGCAGCATAAATTTTGTGCTGAAATTCGAAAGGCCATCCTCATGACAATCTTTGGCTTCTACTTCATTGGAGCATGCGCGTCTCCTGTGGCTGCATGGACCATCGTAGTAATCAATGGAATCTGTGGAGGTTGCATGCGGCTGGTGATGATGGCAAAATGACAATCCATGCAAGCGTACAATGGCAATATGAGAAAATCACCTTGCCCTTGGGTTCAGATTGGGCATCTGCAAGTGCTGATGAGCGCCTGCCAGTGGGAGCTGGAGGGGCATCGCCCCCACTGTCTTGTAGGTAAGGTGCGCCTGTGCTGGAGCTGGCAGTGCTCTGCGCGGTTACTAGGCCTGCCACAGCAACCAGCGATGTCAAGAAAGCCCCCTCTGGTGTCAAGCAGCCATACATATCGCCGCGCAGTTCCTGGGAATGGGCTCAGATCACTTGTAGGGCACACGTGCACACCTCGGTTGAATACCAGCAACAGTGCGATGCTCCAAATATGAGGACTAAACATTCTCATTACGGTTTGAAAAGTATCTTATATGCTGTCTAGTATGTATCCGCCTGCATAGTATAGGAAGCATGCCTCAGATCACCCAAAGCCAAATTGCAGCGACGACAACTTCTACGTCCAAGCACCTCTTGTCTGATTTACATCTGACTTATTTATCTGCAAAAAATCATGTGCTGCTAGTGACAGGTATAAACACGAGTTCCTGGGTCATCTGAATGGTGACCTGACTGCGCTCACAACCTGACGGAGCTCGGCCGTTCGGTACGAGAACAGATCTTCGATGCATTCCCGGACGTTTCACTTCGCATTCTACTCCCTTAGTAAAATCCTGCAATGGCTTCAATTGGTGTGTCGAGGTGAGACCTGCAGATCTCGCAGCTCGACGAATACTCAAGGGCAAGGAAGCGTTTTGCACCTCCACAATGCAATATTTTTGTGAATTTGCGCAGCTTGGATCAGATACTTGGAGAACAGCAATGTACTGAACAAAATTTTATGACGCCCAACCAGGGAGAAAAGGGGAGGGTTCACCCTTGAATAGAGAAAACCCCGCAAACCATGCTTGCAACACATAATGCAGGTAATGGTGCAGGCCTCTGCCTAGCACCTCCCACAGGCAGGAACAATAACTCCAAAAAGAAAGCACATGGGCATAAGCTATTCATGCATGTCTGCCATGAGCTGCCTTCCTGGCCACGTAAGCAGAAGAACAAAAAAGGCAGTATCTCACCAGCCCAGGTCTGGCATTGCAATTTGCTTTTTTGACACACATGTAGGTAGTACGTGGCTCTTGAGAGCAAAACCATCAGTACAGGCTTGATCTGCTGTCTCTCCTTTCTGCACTGCGCTCCAGGTCCCTTTTCTGCTCCCCATCCCCGCTGGAAATGGCCTTGTCCAGGCGGAACAGCAGGAAATTGAGGTCCATGGGAGTCTGAGTGGGCAGCAGGTCCACGAAGGTGCGCAGGTGGGTCTCATAATCTCGCGTCACGCTGTCCAAGCCCTTGCCCACCTGGCGTGAATAAGTCATGAGTCAGCTTCTAGTCATGCATGCGCAGTGCTGAGCAGCTCCAACAACATATCTGCTTTTCCCTAGGCTTAAGCTCAGGCGTGGATTCCTCACTACTGTTGGCTTGACACCTGATTTACCACCAGCCATTCCATGGATGCAGAGAGGTAAAAATTCATTTGAGCATTCCATTAATTTGAGCATTCCCAGGACATGCCTATCCTTCCCTGTGGAAAGGGGTCTCAAAGTGGCAAAATGGCAGGGTGTAATGTGCAGGACACACCTCGGACACCTCATCTTCGTCGATGCCTCTCAGCGGCGCATCATACTCCGTGGTGGCCCACTCCCCGGCTCTGGTGCGGTCGTCCATGTCACTGACGCGAGTGTGAATCTCCGTATGGGCTCCCTCCACCTGACATCCAAAGCCTCAACCCTCAGGCTTTAGTGCAGTGCACTTAATACTAAAGACTAAGGCTGCCAGTCAGCCCAATCCCAGTCCTAGACCAAGCCTTGACCCAATTGTCCAAGGACTCTTGAAATTCTGGATTTCTTTCATTGCAGGGAGCACAGAATTTACTCCAATGACCCTGTCGATGGAATCTTTCACTGGCCAGATTTTGTTGTACTGATGGCTTTCTGGAATAAGAAAATCCCGCCCGGAGACATCGCAGCGGCTGAGAGCGCCAGGGTGTCACTGCCAGGCGCACCAGCAGATGTAGACGGTAAATCCAACTTAGACTCCAAGCTTTCTTCTCAGTGTTTCACTGCTTTGAATGTTACCGCGACGCCCACACCTCCGTCAAAGATTAATGGCGAAAAAGAGCACCAGAGGTCCGTGTCAGGCGTACCAGCATGTGCAGGCGGCGTAGCTGGGGCAGCAGGGTGAGCAGGGAGGCCAGCAGCTGAGTCAGCTCTCTCTGCACCTCCTCATGCTCCTCGCACAGCAGCGCCCCCGCCATCAGCGCATCCACATACTCCCCGTGGGCGCCTGCATTTCGAATTCTATACTCAAAATTTAAAATTGATATTATATCTGAACGTGGCACCGATCTTCACAGCGGAATATGGAAGTTCATGCAAGCATGCTGTTCCAGCTCTCCTCTAGTGAGACACAACAACCGCCCGCTATGTAATCACCCCCCTCGGATATTTCAGCAAACTTGACATGCCCCAAAGGCAAACCCGTACATTCTTTTCAATATCATGCAAAGGATAATGTTCAATGGTATTGCTCCAGTCTCTGAGTCCTGCTGCACCAAATCAATGAGTACACAGCCCGTGGTGCAGCAGGGGTGTTCGCATCTAGCAACTGGGGCAAACAACTAGGCAGGTAGATACATTAATTTATAACCCCTGAGGGGGATGACAGGGGGCGGCGCACCGATGAGGGAGTCGAGGTCGGGCGCTGCGGCGATCTGGGCGGTGAATTGGGTCCAGGCGCGCTCCAGGACCTCAAACATGAGGTAGGCCTGCAGGTTGGTGCACAGGTGCGCCATCTCGTTCCGCAGCCCCTGAAGGTTCTTCAGCACGCCCAGCACCGCCCCCGTGCCTGCGCACAGCCAGGGAATGACTTCTCCAAACCATCGGTACGTATTTATTTTGCAGTTGTTGACAGTGTTCATTATCACACACTCTTCCAAGCATGCAGCTGGGATTGCAAATGATCCAAGCATGTTCAGATCTGACCCTTTTCGTCTTTGACAACGTTGGGTAGCTTGTGTCACACGCTCTTCGCTCAATGGCAAGCTGTGCAGCGCGAAAGGCCCCACTTGCAACAGCACAAGCTGTGGCAATGACGTCTCACCGAGAAATAATTTGGCTCTCAATTTCAAATTTGAAGCCATGGGCACAAGACCACTGCACAGAAGCCAGTGCTTCCTAGCTTCCTTTATAAGAAGCTAGGTCATGGGATGACATTAAGCTTGTCCCTCTCTTTGTGTCGTGGCATAAAACTGTGGACGTGCTATTTGTACCAACACGGCGTGCAGAGAGGGGGCACCTGTGCAGGATAGATGGGCGCGCTTGGCCTTGGTGGTGAGCCGGGTGAGCGTGCGCTGCGTGGTGTTCAGCAGCAGCCAGGCGGCGGAAAGGGAGTGCTCCGCGCGCTTTAGCGCCCACAGCAGCCGAGCCACCGCCTGGATCTGCGCCGCCGCCGCGTCCGTCATCACCGTCGCCAGCGGCTCCTCCACGCTGTAGCGCAGGGAGAACACGTCCCAGCCTGCGCGCAGACAAATAGCCCACACATAAGTGAGACAACATCAGTCATTAATGATTGGCTTCAGTCATTCAGCACCCTGGTACCCATGATGCATGATAATCTCTCCCAGTCTTTGTGCAAACAAACAATCCAATCCATTCAACGACATCTCTGCAAGGCATGGCATATATGCGTGAGGTTTATGTGCAGACGGCAGTACAAAGCTGCCCGGCCTATGTCAAGAAACACTGCCAGCTTGCTTGCCTCAACGGGAGATTAATAAGAGGATGCTGACAGTAAAAGGGGATGCACCGGTCTCAGAGCCGGCGCCGTGGTCAAGGCGGATGCGCAGGCGGTTGTGCACATCGGGGTTGTCATACTGCGCGGAGGACGCGCGGATGGCAGCGTCCAGGTACCCGGCCAGCCCGTACTCGCTTATCTCCCTTGAGGGCCTCGTCAGCTCCCCTCCCAACCCCTCCATCAGCGCCGCCACAAAATCCCCCTGAATAATAAGGACCACTACGCATTATCCTCTGGCGTTTAGTAACCAGCGGAACCGCTTGGTTCATCTGCAGTCCAAGACCTTTGATCCGGCACCCCACCACCATGGCAAACAGGGCACATGCTAATCGGATGCAGAACTGAGAGTCAAAAGCTACCTCAGGTAGCTGCGAATTGACCTAATTGAAAATAATTCAATAAAGCAATGCCCCATAAGGAAAACGGCTAACCAATAACAGGAAAATTGAACCTCGACAGGAGGCTGTTTATTGGGCAGCACCTGGCTGAGCAGCAGGTAGCGCTTGATAGCGCTGCAGTGCGACACGATGCTGTACTTGTCCAGCAGCGTGCTGACTACGTGCCGGTCGATTCTGGCCGCTGTCTTCTCCACAAGCCGCTCCAACTGCTCAGTCTGCACCAACACAATACCGGCCTTCTTTCCCCTATTTTCATATTCCACTAAATGGTAGTGCCTCAAGATTTTCTCCAGATGGGGCACGGTATTACATGACATGCAGACCAGGGATCCTTGAAGACAGTCCTCCCTCAGATTATGTGGCACTCTCTTCACCAAGCCAATGTTACATGCAGGAAGCAGCCAGATGCTGTACAGGCACTGGTGCATATTGGCAGCATTATGCCCAATACCAAATAGCATATACATGGTTGACATTGGTCGAAGGATTGGCAATGCTGTTATCATGAGTAATTACCTGGCCATGGCTGAGCTGGGAGGCAGCTGCTGCCATGGGTGTCCTGGCCAAGCTCTGCTCAAACTCCGCATCCCCACAGCACTCCCTGCACGAAACCCCACACCAACTTTCACACCAGTTACTTTCACCTCAGCAGAAGCACACTCAGCAAGCTCAGCTCAGACCCACACAAGATGCCTGGAAGGCAAGCTGAATAAGCGGACATGACAGAGTACAATCTGATGCAGAAATGATGCCTGCAAGACAAGCTGAACAAGCGGACATGATAAAACACAATTTGATGCAGAAATGATGCCTGGAAGACGAGCTGAAGATGTCAACATGAAGGGCGCGCACCTGAGGAAGATGAGTGTCTTGCCGCCTCGCAGCAGCTTGTGTGACATGGCAGCGCTGACAAATGGCGGCCGCATGTCCTCCTCCAGCAAGTATCCCTTACGCCATAGGGAGCCGGGGCTTGCTGCGTGCATGCAAAGAAGTTAAGCATCAGCTCTGATGTGCGCACAGAATGAGTCCGCATGTAAAGGCAAGGACTGCAAGAGTACCACAATGGTCACTTAATTCCTGGACCCTGGAATCCAGATGGGCCCCTGTATCGAGGGCAGTCCATCACAACAGGGATGCAAACAGAAAAGACAAGCCTGGCCTGGTACTGGGGATTACAGCAAAGATTCACTGGGTCACTGTCACTGGTCACTGTGAGCTACTTGGTCGGGTGCATGGTGTGCACAAGAGTATGCATGTAGGAGTGAACAAGCACTGCTCTCTGATGAGAATGAGGGCATGCATGTGTCTGTGCGCACCTTTTGAGTGCGGGCTGGCAGTTATGAAGAAGTCGCCGGGGCTGCTGGTAAGGCGCCCCTCAAACAGCCAGCACCGGATCATGTCCAGCAGAGGCATGCACGCCTGCCTGAGGCACCTCTCAGCCTGGAAAGAGCACAAGTACAAGGATCAGATCTCAAATCGTGTGGCATCATATAAATGTCCCAGCCGGCGTGTGCCACCTGTTTTTGCAACTCGAGCACCAAGGGAGGCTCCAATAATGCATGAAAGCTATAAAGAAGGAGACGTGTTTCCTCATGCATCAGTTCAGTCCTGGCCTCCTTTGCAGCTGCCCCCAGCTTCTCCGGACGGATGGCACCGTTTGGCACTCTTAATGGAGAAATTGTCATAATGCAGGTGGACTCCTCACTAGCTAGTACCCTTCATAGAGTTTAACACTGGCATTTGCAATTTAGTACACGCTGATCATGATCATGATCCTGAGTTCTGTGATCATAACCATGAGTGCAATCTGTCAATATGAGCGAACAGAGTGGTGTGCATGCATGCAAAGTGGCGAGAGCGGGGCTCACGGTTCCACAGGCGGTTGGCTCGCCGTGCTTGGTGGCGGCCTCGAGCGCGGAGATGAGCTGGCCGCCTTGCAGGTCTAAGACGGCGTCCGCCAGCTTGGCCAGTGCGCGTAGGCGCTGCATGGGCTCGCCAAGCCACACCGCCAGCCGCCGAAGCGTCAGATACGGCGCCCCTGTGTCCTCCCCTGCGCTCCAACATTCTGAGATTCAGGGGCTATTCCATCGGTGTCAGTCAATCTTGTGTTGGTCTCAGGCCTAAATCGTCAAACCTCAATGTAGGCCAGGCACTGCAGAGGCAGCGACTGATCCCATGCACGTGTAATGCAGATGATCCTGTGCTGCATCGGATATGGCTTTGCTTTGATTGCACACCAGCCTGTCCACCAATATCCGCAAGCATTGTCGGTTGCACCCTTAAAATAACAGTCTACAGCCATCCCTGTGTACTGTCATCTGGTGGCATGGAACCAAATTTTTGAAATGTCGCTGGATCCAAGTTGGTGCATGAGTGGAGGCATGACATGGTACTGCACCTGCAGGCAGCGGGTGGCCTGCCAGGGCATCCAGCTGTGCCATGAGCTGGTAGAGGCTGTTCAGCTCATGCTGCAGAGCCGCCTGGAAGGCTTGCCGAATCGCGCTGCCGCCGTCCTGTTCCTTAGCATGGCTTTGCAGCTTCCTGCATGCAGATACTCTGTTACTTTTCTGCTCCCAGCCCCTGATCCCCACCAATGACCGGAGCCTGCATGGTGTTCCCTGGAGCATACGTCACCCATAGGTGTGAACAGTCAAAGCGGGCATGCATTTTCTGGTTCAGGCATCAATACAAGTTGTACTCGGTGCTTCATATATGTTACAGAAACTTCCCAGCAAGACAGAGTAGGAGTGTCCTCACCTGAACAGCCAGCCCACCTCACACAGCTTCAGCACAAGGCTGCGCTGCACAGGAGGGATTCCTGCCTCTGCTGCAATCTCATAGCTGCCCAAACCATTCATTGCTGTGGGACTGTAGCGCACGTGCTGCCCGTCAAAGCCCTGGCAGGCGCACAGCACCTCCCGCACCAACGCAATCTCTCCCAAGTTGCTCGCTGAGCGCGCCTCTGCGGCTGTCTTGCTGTCCTTGCGCAGTGTTGCCTCTCGGAGGCCTGCTGGCTGCTCCTTTGGGTCCTTCCTCAAGACTGCTGCACCAATACATGTACTCTTACCAATGATGACTATATCTCAACGCAAATACCACAGAAATATGTGGTTGAGCCTCTTGTAGGATCATGATGGAGGGCATGCAGCTTCTCTGTGGGTGGTATGTGTTGTTGAGATTGTGCACAAGCTGTGCAGAAAGGAAGTCCCATAGCTGGTGTTTTTGCGCACCTGCTGATGCCTGCTTGGGTCCAGGCTGTCTGCTGGGGGCAAAGTGCAAAGAGGAGCTCTGCATTGGAGCCAGCTGAGGGAGGCTGGTTGCCTCAGCATCCCTTTGGCTTGGGAGGGATGTGAGGAGGGCGAAAAGAGCGCTCCTTGTCTCCGGGGGTGTCCCCGCCATGACGAGCCGAAGCTGTAGGTCGTCCAACCTATATGTGTCAGCAAGCCACGTGTGCTCAGTCTTACAGCATGCATGCACTGGGTCAAGGAAAAAACTGCCTGCAGGTCTGTATGCTCCCCAGTCCTGAGTGTTGAAGGATGGGGCGTAGTGGAACTGGCTTTAGCAAGAGTGTAGGGGTATGCTCTGGCAGAGATGTGAGCAGGTAATTCTCCATTTACCTTGAGAGTTGGTGATTGTGCCCCTGCTGCATCACCTTTCTCCGCAAGGATTGGAGGGCCAGGCTCTCATCACGCGGCTGGGGGAGTGCAAAGCGGCTCCCCAACAACCTCAGCGAGTAGCTGCAGTTGCAAAAGAGCTCTAGAGACTGACCTTTAAAGGAAATCAAATGTCACCGGCTCTTCCTCCAACGGCCTCTGCTCTCTTAGATGGTGGTACAATGTGTTTTCCTTGCACTGATTGGGTCATCAGAGTTCCACAGAAGACACGTGACAAAACTGAAGTAACCTTGTTCCTTGTAACATTGTAGCACTCCAAATCACGACACCATATATTTTGCACGCATGCAGCCCTTGCAGATGGCATCAAAGCTGAGACATCCAAAACAACAGTTCGTGATGGAGTTGATTGAGCTGCACCTTAGCACCCTTCTCGCAGCTGCATCAGTGTGTACGCCTTCTCGTCGCAGAGGATCTAAGCCTGCGTCTATCAACTTCTCAATCAAGAATGCAATTTCCCTGGTTGTGGCCTCCATGTCAACCTTCCCACTCTGCCTTGAGCTGTCAGAATTTGTTGGACGTGTGTGTCGAGGCCATAAATGCGATGAACCTTGCTGAGCCTCTAGATGTGTCCATTTCCTGTGTGCTCATAGATGTCGGGAAGTAGTGAAATAGGAGAGAATGCAAATGCAAGCTTGCGTTCACAAATCACGGAACCGGACCGCGGTCCGGGCCCGTTGCTCAAATAAAGCAGATGCATGCATGGAGGATATTTGATCTCGTCTACTTGTACAGCTCAAAAGAATTTCAGTCTACAATTATTGAACACTATCGGCGTGTTTTTGTATCCCAACGTCCATAGTGTGGGTTCCAACGGTCAAGCGCAAACCTATTGATCCATGGCTCCAGTGTTTTGCTTGATAATTTGACAAGATGGTAGATCGGACAACATTGGACGGGTTTAAAATCTCCAGAATCCTCAACAGTGATGACAAAGCCAAGAGTATCGACGTTTTGGGAAGGTATGTGGAAGGATCATTGCCAGTGAATCGGGCAGTGACATCGCCCACATCTACTATTTTTATCTACTGACACAGGCTTTAGGCGATCAATATCTTTGTGGCTTCCTACTCCAGCTTTGACGGCAACGAGGGCGATGCCGTCATTTCCCTCAGGCGCCGAGCATTTGACGAGGGCAGATTGCCGTTCTTACTAACTTCCGCCACTCATTTGGACATTCAATTCCACAATGATGTGTACGCCAAGGTACGCTGGATACTGATATTGTCCGTCCAAGATTACTCTGATGACTTGACAACTGGCTAGCCTCATTCTGGGTGTGCAAACAGTACACAGGCACAGTGGACCCCTCTGATGGCCAGATCAACATAGATGTCATTCATCCAGCCACAGACAGACACATCAGCAAGTTTACAGCGCAGCAGTACTGTTCGGTATGCATTCTTCTTTTGAGCTCTTCCTGGTGGAGCTCAGTCTGTGTGCAAATATGCTGAACTACAAGCAGCTGGATATAGGTGACAGAGGACCCCAGCTCATATACTATGGTCACACTCCCTTACATTGAGTCCATACCGCCGTCGCGCATACAGTGGGTCTACAATATTCTGGAGAAGAAGGTGAGCTCTCCTACAGGTGGCTCACAAATGGATGATGACATGCCAGTCCTCAACCAAGAGAGCAATTGCTGATCCATGTGTCTACATGGGGTGCCCAAAAGGATATCTGTGCAGGCTGAGGTGGAAAGGCTGATCTTTGAGGACAGTGATCCGGAGACTGGCTTTGTTGTCCACCCCGACATGAAATGGGTGATTACTCCTGTCTCTAGTGCTCACTAGACAGCCTTTGCCTTTCCTGCATAAACTGCAGTGAGTTGAATAGTCCTATCGCCTGCTATTTCAGGACCAGACACAATTAGATGCTCTCTACTGCGTATCAATCGTGCACAGGTGCGCTGTCTAACCAAAGTGGCTGAGCGCAGTTGCCAGTACATGTTATTTGCTTAGTGACCCATAGAGCTGCAGAGGGAGAAGGGGTGATTTCGATGTAGGCGGGACATCCGGTCATTGAGGGATCTGCGGTCAGAGCACCTGCCTCTCTTGCGGAATATCCTGAGAAAGGGCACTCAGGCGAGCATCCCAAACTCCTGCTGCAGACAAAATTGCCTGGCAGCTGTGCAGACTGTAACCGTCTGGAAGATACAGTGACACGAGAGCTGAGCAGATTGTTCATGTCTGAAAGTTAGCATGATGTAAGAGCTCTGCAAAATTATGACTTTGCTCCTTTCTGTGCAGGCTCTGGTGGACAAGTACGGCGTGAGGGAGGATGAGTTGCGAGTGTACATCCATTATCAGCCCAGCTACTATCATCTGCATGTCCATTTCTTGCACGTCAAATTTGATGCTGGCGCTGGCATGGCAGCCGGCAAGGCCCATCTGTTGAATGACATCATCGGTGCGGACAGCACATGGCTTCTTTTGCAGTCGCGCCCTTAATGACATGAGCATCTTCTTCGTACTAGTTTCTCTGGCAGCTCGTGACTTGCTGGCATGTCAACCATCACCTGCTGAGAAGTTTATGTGTGTGTATGGCGCAGACAACATTGTGCTCATGTCAGACTACTATGCAAAGAGGACGCTGACCTTCATCCTTGGGGAGAGGGATCCTCTGCTGCAAGCCTTCCGCAAGCGCAAAGCTTCTGACAGCCTTGAGGATGCAGCCTGAACCTCAGCAGCCATGTTTGTGAGGGCTGGAGGGCCCCTGGGGGGAACCAATCATAAAGTTGTATTTAGTGCTCCCTGGAGGGACCTCACAGGGGACTCTAAATCAAATGATAATCTCAAATCATTTGAGTTGGAGTCCCCTGGACCTCACTGAGGGTGGATGCAGTAGGTAGGGCGGAGGGTGGCTGCAGCAGAAAAGGCGGACGGGGTCAAAGTATCTTACTTGATAATGCAGGCAAGAGCTGCTGGAAATCCCCGGGAATCCCTTCACAGATATGCAGACGTAAAACAATATCATAGAGAAATTAACAGTTTGTTGACCAGTGACACGCGTGACATTGCGCCAAGCAGGGATTGAAGACTGCGCAGTCAAGGGCTGTAGATGTCTCCATTGATCCTTTGCAGCAAGAAGCCATGGCAGACAGCCCTGGCCCCTGCCAGCCATTGTGGCGTGGCCCTCAGATGATGTCATGGCATGGCATCAACATGCAAATGATTGAAGAGTATCCTTCCGAAGTGATACTTCGTTCTGATCCCTGCTGGATGGATGATTGGTAGGACTGCCTGTTGAGCATTCAATGTGCCGAGTCTGCACGAACACTGATTGCGTCTATCTCTCAAATCGTGTGCGCATGCATGGAAGTCTAAGGACTTCTGGGTGTGAATGTGAGGACCCCTATGAGTGGATATCATCATCTCCCCTGATGAGATAACGAACTCATCTAGAATTTGGCACTTAGCAGTTCTTGGAGGAGGCAAAAACACAGCCAGCATTGCATTACGCAGCTGAAGCTTCTCGTGGCAGAACGTAATAGAACCTGACTCCTGTCACACTCTAAAGACTCCTGTGCAAATAGAGGGAACTGTCGATTTCTTGAGATTCCGAGTTGATTGATTGCTTTTGCATCCTGTGTCTGTAATCAACTTTGACTCTGGAAACGGAAGATTACACAGCAGGACCGTACGGTTTCAGGAGGGGAAAGGTTCTTTACTGGCTAGTAAAAGGCCATGCAGCCATGAAATCTTCAGAATTTTCATGAAGAGTAATACTATGGACAGAATAGCAATGGAACTGCGTTGATAGTAAGAGTGAAGAGCTCAGTAGCAATAAATGAGCGGCTTCATGCACTGCAGGATGTTACATCAATAATACCACTCTATGTGGGCACGCAGAGGAACAATTCCTCAATATATATTGTCTTCTCATGTAACAGCACTTTTTTGGATTCTGCAACAGCCAGGCCCGTCCAGTCATGTTCTACAGAGCGCCGCCAAGCAACTCCCAGCTCTTGAATTGCTTTGCTTCCTCCCCAGATACAGCTTGCAAGACAGCACCGCGCCCACGCCACAGCTCTTGTGAATGCACAGAGCTGCTGCTCGAGCGCAGGGACCGTCTAGTGCACGAATGGCAGAGACACGCCGTTTGTGGCAAAGGTGACGGCTGTGGGGTTGGCCAAGTGGTCGGCCAGGTTGTCAATGGGGCCCTACAGTAAGAGCGACACAGATCAGCAAATGATCAAGCTGTTTTGTTTGTCATCGCATTGCTGCTTGCATGTCTGCCTGATAGGCTACTCTCGAATTGATGGTATGTTTCCTGCTGATCCCACTTTGCAGCAATTGCACTAGGCAGGCTATCACTATTACATTTAAGTACTGTACAAAACAAAGAGGCTGTCCTGCCTCCCTAGTTGGGACTTGTCCTGCCTGCCTAAGTTTGGTGAGAAGATCACAGAGGTCAACGCGGTGGGTCTGACTACCAACGGCGCTGCAAGTATCATAGAGTGATCATGGGGCGTGAAGTCTGCAGAGAGTCAAGATAGATGGCAGAGGGTGCCCACCTTGCCGGTGGCGGCGTGCTGAGCGATGAAGCCAAGGAAGGCAACCATGGCGAGGCGGCCGTTCTTGATCTCGTTCTCCTGCGCGCAGCCACAAAGCAGATCAAGAAAAGCCTTGTGTGATCGTCAATTGATGACCTCTGTTGAGCGGCCCAAGTCATCTCGATCCGGCCTCTCAAACAACATGTTCTCGGTGCAAACAACATCGCGCAACCCCGGAAACGGATGCTTTGTGCACAAGTGATTGCACAGACTGATGATGATGCCTATTTTTGCTGAAAAGAATTAAATTTTCCTGATGATTTTCCTGCCTAATCATACTCTGCTTTCCAACGTGCCTACTGACACCGTGAGTTTGCATGCAAGAACAGCAGACCAAGCCACACAGAATAGAAGCACATTAAGCTTAATAGCAACTGTGTAAAACAAAAAGGAGGCGCACCTGGTACTTCTGGAGCTGGCCCTCAGAGCCGCGGGAGAGGCCGAAGGGGTCGAACAGCTTGCCACCCGGGTAGCCATTGGCCACGCCCTTGAAGTCATCGGTCACGCCCAGGAAGGAGCCGTCGGCCTGGCTGCCTGGGTTCTTGAAGTCCAGCCATCTCTTGGTCTCCACCCAGCCGGTCAGGATGATCTGGATGAACAGCAGCGCGGCTGCGCGCACACAAAGACATGCATCAGACCGAATGTTCACTGTAGCATCGATGCAAGAAACACAGAATGCAATTAGTGACATACTGAGCTACCAGAACTCTGATCTGCAAGCTGGGACCCATATTGATTGCCTATCAGGGCCCAATCTTGTTGGAAGAATTTGACAACAATGCTGCAAAACAGGTAATGACGATAACACGATCCAGTCAGGAACGTATGATGCTTCGTGTGCTGGACTCTGCTCGACACAGAGGCTTGTAAAGGGCTGAAGGGATGTTGTGGTGCTGTGGCGCACCAAAGGGGAAGTTGGGGTTGTTCTGGACCCACACAGAGCCGGCGTCGTACCACTGGGGAATGTTCACCACACCCGCCTTGGTGGCCACCTGCGCAAGCCACCAACACACACTCAGATCACTCCCATCTACCCCATGCACCACTTCACTCCTCTGAGCTGGATACTCCATACTTGAATCGCTGGTGTCTACGGCGGTAAAGTGAATGCTGCCAAGTCAGCATGCTGTGTTCAAGGTAAGACGTGTGTAAACAGCGTGCTCTCTACTGGCGTCTGCAAAATACGTTGAAAGAGAAGAGAAGCCAACACAACAAAAGTCTGCATGTCTCACCGCAGGGAAGAGGATTCCTGCTACAGCTGTCATGGCAGTCCTGCCGTGCACAAGCTCTGCCTGCTGGAACCTGCAGAGCACCACGCACATGTCTTCAGTTTTCTGGCTGTGTTCTCGTTCAACTGAGATCATCTGATGTCCTGTTTTCACAACAGATCTGAGAGGCTTCATTGAGAATTTACTCCGGCTCTAAGCCTCTCAATTGCACAAAGGGGTGCATGCATGTGCGCCCAGGGAAGGAGCATGTGCCGATGGCTCACCACTTCAGCAGCTGTGGGTCCGATCCGAGTGACAGAGGGTCGAACCTGCAGGCATTAAGGAAAGGTATGTAAGGTCCCTAGCTTGCAAAGGCACTGATGATTTGCAGGTGTCCAAAGGGTGTGCCTGTTTGAAGTAAGTGGCCAGAGCTGGGACGAGTAGGCTCACCCAAAGTCTCCTGGGAGCGAGCCATCCAGGTGAGGTGCAGGGGCATTGCCTGGGAACCAGACCTGCCTGTCTGCTGCACTGACAGCAACGAACCTGGCCTGCAAGCATCAAACATGCCTGGTCATGAAACTGCATTGCATTACCATATTCTTTTAAGAGTGATACCCATTGTTTCTCAACATGTATATCATTATACACAGGTCACTGTCCTGCTGAGGAAACATGCCACAATCCATCGGCCCAGGGCGCCCAATGTTGATCGAGCAATCTGGAGCAAGTCGCGCTGGCAGTCCCTGGCAATATTGAATTGTCCCAACAGCTACAGCAACACATGTCCCCTGCGTTTTCACCTGCACGCGAGCTGTGCGAGCCTTGCCACTGAACGCTGCGGGGCGGGCTGCCACCGCGCTCTTGGAGCCCAGCAGGGAGCTCATGGCAACTGCGTTCGCCATTGTCTGCAACTTTGCACCGACGGGGGACTCCTTTCGAGATTTCCTGGGCGAGGCAAAGGCGATCCGGATTGAGCTTGAAAGGGTGGATATTTAATAACCTCATCGGCAAGCGTGATTCTCTAGAGCTCGGATAGGGCCAAATCGAGAGGCTCGACTGTGGCACTGTCAAATTTTCGATCGCGGCACAAGATTTATAAGTCGTAAATCAAGATGGCTGCCGCTATGCTGACCTCCTCCTTCGTGGCCCGGGGTGCCGCCCGGCCGGCCACCAAGCTGCCCAAGAGCAACGGCTCGCGCGTTGTTATGAAGGCAGGCAACTGGTGGGTGCTGCGATCGTCCAGCGTATCATTTCTTCGCTGTTATCTTCCTATTCTGAGCACTGGCCTATGTGGGCAACGTTGTTCGACCTTGCAGCACCTGCACCGACTAACATGCTCCTTGGACTGTTCACAGGTTGCCAGGCAGCGACACCCCAGCCTACCTTGACGGTCTCCCAGGGTGAGCATTGGAACAAGAATTGCAAATGTGCACGTTCGAGTAGCGTTCTAATAAGACCACGCTTGAAGCAGCAGATAGCATTGCAATGCCAAGCACTGACTGGAGGTCACAGGCCCTAGGAATGTGCAATTTAATGGATAATTGCATGCGCATGAGCATTATTAAATTCCTGAGATTTCCAAGTTGTCTTTTTGATCGATGGGGATTGGGTTGTTGAGGTCGGGATCCCACATCACTGGCAAGGATAAAAAAGCTTGGAAGGGGGACCCCTTACACTGGCTGTGCTGCCTGCCAGGTCATTCGGCTTCGACCCCTTCGGTCTGGGCTCCACCCCCGCCAACCTGCAGCGCTTCCAGGAGGCCGAGCTGGTGCACTCCAGGTGGGCTATGGCCGGTGTTGCCGGTGCCCTCGGCGCAGAGCTCCTGGGCCAGGGAGACTGGTACCAGGCACCCCTCTGGGTGAGCCCTTTGATTTTCACATCAGTCACCAGCCTTCTTGATTCTGCCGGCCTTGATGACTCCTTCTCATGCCACCACTTGTATAGTCCTGGGTGGACACAGGGCATGCCAAAGTGCTGGTGGCAAGAAGGGGCAATACGCCAGAGCCATCAGCATGTCTGCAAGCCCTTCCAGATGGTGTGCAGACCCAAATTTGAGGCTCATTTTGAATTGCAGGCTGTCAACGGCGGCGCTCCCACCTACCTGGGCATCCCCGTCCCCTTCAACCTGTCCACCCTCCTCGCCATTGTGCGCGCCCCTTTCCCCTTTCCTGCCCACCCCCTGCTAGCCCTGCATATAGCAAGTTTATGTCACAGAGGTCTCTTCCCTGCTGAATTCAGGAAACAAAAATGGCGCGAAGTCAAAGCGCTCACTTGCCCAGCTATTACTCGACCAATACAGTATTTGCTTGAATTTATGATTTCCAGTGCATGCGAGATGACCTTATCCTGAGAGCATACAGGAAGACTTGAGTTGCTGGCATGATGGGAGATCTTAACCCCATGCAACATACCTTGAAAGGCCTGGCACGGTGGGATGTGTTGCTCATGTTGGTTTGTTTGGAGCACCACAGGAGTTTGTGGCCATTGCTGGAGCAGAGGCGCAGCGCAACGCAGAGCCGGACGCAGAGAAGCGCAAGTACCCCGGCGGCGCATTCGACCCCCTTGGCTTCTCCAAGGACTCCAAGGTATTTGCTACTTACTGCACCGACCTTGGAGATATATATTATTATCAAAATTACATGCTATTTCTGCCAAGGGGTCCGTCTGCAGACAAGCTGCAGTGTAGGCTGTCAAATCTCGACCCCTTGATGGACTCGACAAGAGCCAGTCAATTGTGGGCTTCGAAAAACGATTCAAACAGTCAAAGATTTGCACCTCAATTTTAAATGGGGTGATTTGATCTGCATGCTTCAATTGTGTCCATGCTCAGCACAGAGGTTGCATGCTCAGCACGTGCACTGTGCAAATGCAGTGTGTTGTGATCCTGCAGACAACCACCTGCAAGAGATTGGCCTGCTGGAAGCCGTAGGTAGTGCGCAGGCTCCTGTGATATAATTCTTGCGCTACCTGCTATTGGCACTGACCTGCTGTGGGTGGCCTGGCAGGTCCTTGAGGAGAACAAGCTGAAGGAGCTGAAGAACGGCCGCCTCGCCATGCTCGCCTTTGTTGGCTTCATCGCCCAGCACGCAGCCACTGGCAAGGTGAGCCCACATTTCCATTCTGTTGGCTGCAGCACATGAACGCTACTAATGTATCTACTGCACTCCTCAAAGATAAGCAGGCAGAATGACGCGTCCATATCGCCATAAAATGGGTTGCTGGATTATTGTAGCGGTGTTGCATGATGTGCACTTGGGAGATCACCTATTTGCGCTCGTTTGCACTGGTGTCTGCATTCGTCTTATTCTGACACTGCAGATCACTGCGACAGATAGGCAGGGCTGATAAGGCACTTGTGGATGTAGTGCTTCTTTAGAGTTTTCTGTGATGTCTGTGCAGGGACCCCTTGAGGCCCTCAAGCTCCACCTGGCCGACCCGTGGGGCGCCAACTTTGCCACCAACGGCGTCTCCATCCCGTACCTCACCTAAGCGGCTGAAGTCTCCGGCACATTGTCAGGCGCATCTGCTAGTGTTTGCTAATTTTTGGGCATAGCGCTGGGGAATTTTGCGCCTGCGGAGGAGATGCTGCCTGCAGCGATGGTGCTGAATGTGTGAAAGGCCGTGGCTAGCCATCTGGCTTACTTTGCGGATCGGTTACCACTTCTGACGTTGTGTAGGGACAATTTTGAGGGTGCCTTTGGTTCTGTCGACCGAGGCATGAGATGAGTCAGGAGGCATGTTGTTTGTTTTCTGCAGATCAAATTATGAGCATTGTTGTAAATTCTGAAGGTACTGAGAAGAACATCTACTTTAGTAGAGCTTGTAAAAATATTGGCAAAATGACGCCTGTGTTGATGTCCCACGTTGTCCGAGCTGCACAACATACAGTAGTACAGCAGATTTGGTTGTGCTTGAGCATGCTGCAAACAGGTCTTCAGCATTATCTTTCAAGACAAGATCATCACTCAATGCCCACTTGCTGTATGCTCACAGTAGGGCGCTGCAAGTTAAGAGGATTAGTGCTATTCATTATTTTGCAGCAAAAATCATACGTGAGGCTGCTTCCCGAGGGAATTGTCTTCTCTTTACAATATTTACTTCTGCCTCTATGTTTTCCACATCCATTGAAGCATTTGTCCAAACGGCAGGCAGATGATATATCTTTCTAAACAACCCTTCAAACAGGCAATAGCCTCAATTCGCTCAATTGCTTTACAATAGTCTTCTCGAGGGACAGACAGGATACACAGTAGGCTGGTGGTAAATGCACTCCAATGCCAAGCCTTCTCTTGGGCTCAACGCCACCAGGTCTCAGGGCTTGAGCACAGACAGCAGAGGGTGAGCCTGTGCTGGGAGGGAGGTGCCATTGGTGGTGAAGTTGTTTGCCAGGGGGTTTGACAAGTGGTCCAACAGGTTCTCAATGGGTCCCTGCAAACACCACACACAACCCAGTTAGCGAGGAATCATCTGGTCTCCAGTGATCAGCATTGTATGAACAGGTGCACAAGTAGCCTGGAGGAGGAGTGCTCAACCTCTCCAAGCGCAAACAAATGAGGGATACCTCTTTGAAATTGGATCAAACCAGAGGAAGTGCAAAACACACAAGGCAGTTCGAGCACCAGGAAGGGAGGAAGGGCTGCCTAGGTGTGTAAATGGTCGCTTGTCAACAATACAAACATCTCCCGACCCGGGAGCACTAATGATCAAATGGATCGTGCAATTCAGGCTGCTGGGGTGAGACAAGGACTGTCACCTTGCCGGTGGCCAGGTACTGTGATGCGAAGCCGATGAAGGCGAGCATGGCGAGGCGGCCGTTCTTGATTTCCCTGAGCTTCATTGCCTCGTAGCCGGGGCCCCTGCAATCAGTACACCGGCATGATTAGACATCTCTGCACGCGCCTCCATGATAACTAACACCTACTGCTATGTAGCTGTTACTCTTGTCCCCAGAACGCAATGACATCAACAGGTCTCCATGTACACTCGTGGGTCGTATATCAGGCAGTGGGAAATAACATTACTTTTGCAGGTACTTAATTCAGCAGCAGCGTTTGGAAAGTGGCATGATCTTGGAAGTGACTTCTGAGCAAGAGATTAAAAGAGTAGAGGTAAAATCGCACTTGGAGAGGCCGAGGGGGTCGAAGACGCCGCCTGGGTATCCGTTCTCGCCGGTGCCCTTGAAGAAGCCCTCGAGGCCCACAAAGCTGCCCTCCTCTCCCTGGCTGCCGGGCTTCTTGAAGTCCTGCCATCTCTTGATCTCCACGAAGTTGAACGCGAAGATCTCCAGGGCGATCAGTGTGTCTGCGCAAAGCACAGGGTGATATTTGTTACACACGCAGCCAGATATAACAATGCAAGTTGGTTGTGCATGAGACATTGCAACATTATCAGTTCCTGCTGTTGCAACAAGAAGAGCGTTGCAGAATTGCTGGAATGCATCAATCTAATGCTGGCATTCTGCTTGGGACTCACTGAATGGAATGGGCGAGCTCTCCTGCGCGTACTTGCCAGCCTCATACCACACCGGCAGGTTGACAGCGCCAAATGCCTTCAGGACCTGCACAGTGACATTGCCGATCTGATTGCTTGCACAAGACTTCTGTCAGCATATCATACATCGCACTCTTCCATTTTTCGCTCTTTCACCAGAGGATCCATGTCATGAGTGCCTGAGGACGCACCTCGGGGATCAAGATGCCGGCCACTGCGGCCATAGCAAAGCGGGAGTGCACCAACTCAGACTGCACATACCTGCAGCAGCAAATTGTAAATTTAAGATATTATTCTGAAACTAGTCTGGTGATGTATTCAATTGGACCCCCTTTGCATGATAAGCAGGACATCACAGCAGGACCAGTGGAACATCAGAACCTGGTGCTGGCCAGCAACGCACCACTTCAGGGAGGCGGGGTCCTCTCCGAGCTTCAGAGGGTCGAATCCATACGACCTGCAGTCAAGTGACAGGATCAGTGACGGCAATAGCTGATATTTATTGCTTCAATTTCACGTTGCCCTTCGCCCCAGATCGATACTGTCCCTGTCTACAAGCCCACATCACAACGTCTTATCCAGACATCGATCAGGGCTGTACCCTGGAAGGTCCTCGAGGTACGCAGGAGTCTTGCTGCCGGGCAACCAGTTGCCCGCTTTCATGCAGACCCGCGAGCCGTTGCTCGGGAGGGGACGGGCCTGCGCAGGGCGAGCTGCCGCCCTGCTGACGAAGGAGGAGGTCAACATGGAGGTGTTCATGCTGGCGACCGTCCCACGGTGCTCAATCAAAACTTCTTCGATGCTTTGTCGCCTTGCGCAAAGCCAAATCCAGAATCAAGCCTCATCCTTTGTGGATCGGCTGCGCCTCGGCGAGCCACTTCGACATGCAGCGTCGCTCTTCCGACATGCCTCATCTTCTCCTTCCTCACAATTTCTCCCAAGGATGTGACGACTTGATTGTGCTAATTCGATCCAATAGGCTGACTAATCATTGTTTAACTATCATCAGCAATTTACGTGCGAGCAAGTGAAATGGCAGCCGCAATTCAGATGCATTCCCTAGGTTGCAGAACCCTGCACATCCAGCAGCGTGAGGCATTGCACATCAGACCCACTATTACTCGGGTAGGAAACAATTTCGCGGAGCAGATCTGTGTTCGTCAATGTCATGTGTCTCTGTTGCAGCATTGCAGAGGGTTTCCAAATAGTTGATGATCTTGGCTTCTTGCTGTTCAGAATCTCGTGAAGTGCGAAAGCTATACGCAAGGTATTGTGCATGATGAATTTCTATTCTCTCGCAGAGATGTCGCACGCCATGCAAGCCTGTGAGTGTCCTGGCCCCATCCCGACCTCAGCAACTATCAGGTGCGACCTTGGCTGCGATTTCAAGATTTATCGATGATGACTGATATATACGTCTGGGAAGCTTTCCAATCGTGGACTCACTTTGACCCCACTGATGTTGTCCCAACAGTTGCACACCCCTTGGAGGAGTCGGTCAAAAGCAGTGCAGAGGCCCTCATCACCAGGGAGGCCGTCCAAAGGCTCGAGGTGAGCTATCAGTGAATTCTATCGCACCCATGTGGGAAAGCATGTTTAGCAATGCGCGCCCTTCCCCAGTCATATCACCTGTGCTGAATGATTGATCCTGGACACACCAGGCAGAGCTGGACAATGGGGAGTCCATCCAGGCCCTGCGGCGCTTCAACAACCTGCTGCAGAGCCTGCCGGCAGACAGCTGGGGTGCGCACTCTCCTTCCTTAATATGTGACTCAAACATCCCGCACACACCCCCGCATGCTGCATGCCTATGACTGGTGGAGAAAGTGCAAGAGCCCAGAAGAGTGGAAAGAAAAATTACAAGCCTTACTTGATGTCCCTCGTCCTAAGGACTGGAAACGTTGTAATAACAACTATGCTGCAGCGCCTCTGCATGATGGCAGCTCAAATACTGTGCTCTGCGCAGAGGGCAAGATGAGGCGGGTGATGGGTGAGCTGGCGTACAATCTGGAGTCGTTCAACCCGGCGTTCACGGCGGTGCTGCTGAAGGTCCAGTCAACCATCGGCCACTCGGACTATGTGGCGCGTGACATGGCGCTCAAGAACCTCATCCAGCCGCTCGCCGGCGAGTATGGCATGCACAACGGCCAGACCCAGGGTGTGCCCCTGGACCTGAGCTATGTGCTTATGCTGCCAATCTGCTGGGATTGCAAAGACTCTGCATGCGCACCAGTGTTGCTTCCAGATCGTCAATTGGTCTCCCATGCGTCCCCTGTTGTCTTTGCATGCTTATCTTGCAGGAGGCAGAGTAATGGAAGTAATGGAAGTCTTTGATACCGCCCTGCTGAGAGGTCATTACCATGTTGTACTTTCAAAGCCTCTTGGCAAGGAGAAGCTGATGCTCCCAAAGACACCACAGAACACCCAAGATCTGGGGTCCTTGGGGTAATTATGACCACCTGTGGGAGTGAAGAGGCTGAGCCAGTACAGAGCCTGCAGTGCATTGAGCATGCATCTCCATGAGAGATATCTGTGCGGCAGGCAAGACGCACCGGGAGCTGTTCTCGGAGTTCTACGCAGACCTGCTGCGGCAGCCGCTGGAGGCCGCGCTGGCCGCCAATCCGCGCCCGGCCGCGTCGCTGCACCTGTTCCAGCGCATGATGGCCGACATCATGTCCGGCCCCGGCACCGCCGACCCCATCCAGCAGGTACTGCTCTCCATTCTCTTATTTGCTTCAATTTGATGCACTACAAGGTTGCCATCAACAACCTTATGGTGGCCTGCACTGTTGTGGTATCCGGATCCTTCAGGATGGAGCCGGTAATGTCAGCAGCAGACTCTCGCTTCTGTAGCAAAAGGAATGTTCTGGACTTGGGGTGAATTGTATGATGGAAAGAGCTGTAGCAATAGAGTTTTTTCTGATCCTTAATTGGTGATGGAAAGGGCTGTAGCAACAGGATTTTTCTGTGCTTGGGTAAATTTCGTGATGGAAACAGCTGCGAACATATGGTACTTATTAGGTCACGCCCTCTCTTTCAGCTGTCAGACTGAAGCGTCAGAATTTTGGATTTGATCAACTTATTCATTGCATCCATGCAATTTGTAGCACATCAATTGTGTTTTCAAAGCTTTCCAAGTCGTGCTGGGATGTCAAATTTCATGTCTAGTGCAGGCCTGCTATGCCATGGGCTACAACCTGGCCATCGAGTACCTAGCGGACTATGAGAAGACCTGGATGCTGGACAGCTTCAGGGCACTCAATGAGCGCGTCCTTGTGCCCCAGCAGAGGGGCCTCTCCCAGTGGCTCTTCCTCGAGGTGCCACTCTGCCATTTTCAGGCTTCCAATTGCCCTTCTGGCTATAAGACGAAGGCAGTTCGCCCCCCGTACTACCATACGATGATCCCAAGACCTTTGTTCAGCACATGTGATAAAGGCAGTTTGCCCCCTAGCACCGTATGATGAATCCCAGGAAGTCTAATATATGAAGCTATGTGATACACTTGGCTGGCCTGATGAGATGTGTGCGGGTCCTGACAACTACTACTGTGCGGATGCAGGTGCATGCCGAGGGAGAAGCAGAGCATGCAGCGATTGGGCACGCAGCGGTGGTGGGCTTTGTGCCAGCCGAGTGCGAGAGCATATTGCGGAAAGCCATGCTGGACCATGACAGGGATTTTGCTGTGTTCTACAACAGGCTGGCCGACATGTTGGAGCAGTGATCACTCAACAGAGCCCATGAGAGTGCTGCGCTGCTGGTAGCACTGTAGCGGGTTCGACTGCTGTGAACAGGCTGATAGACACTCTGGAGCGGTGGTCACTCAACAGAGCCCATGAAGTGCTGCGCTGCCTGTGGCACTAAAGCGGGGTGACTGCTCTGAATAGGCTGATAGACAGTGTCATGTTCACTTTACATAGTGGGGCCTGTGATACTTCAATTGACTGCTCTGAACAGGCAGATAGAAACTATCGCGTTCACATTAGATTGTGGGGCCTGAGAGAATACGAATGTGTGGTTGACTGTGCCCAGTTCAAACGCTCATTGTCTGATGCTCAAATTGATGCCAAGGATTGTATCAAGCAATGGGTGCTGGCATTATAATGTCTGGCAGCTGCACAGCACGGTGTGCACACATTGTGCTACCCTCATCAGGATTGATGAGCCTGTCAATATGTAACACATCCAAGACTCCGCAGGAGAACATGTAACACCAAGTGATTCACAAGCCTTTGCTTTCTGTTATTCAAGACTTACTTTTCTGAGGTCACAGCAATTCCAGCAGATTGTAGTCAACTACAAGCACCATGCGCATGAAGGTTTGCAACCACTGCTGGGGTAGGCACTAATAGCACGGCACAAAGCACAACAAATTTGCATCTCAATCATAGATATTACACATGACACCGAGTCACAAACATGACACGCACAGGGTCCTGTTTTAGCATGAGTCAGGGACAAGCCAGCATGTTGCAATGCCAACAGTGCTGTATGACTTGAGACATTCAACAGGAAGGTAATATACATTCTGAGTCAACCCTCTTGCAAGACACAGGAGCTAGCCCTGTCGTTTGAAACCTGATGCTGTGTTTTGGTAGGTTCCCTTGATATTCAAATTTGATTTTGTTCAATGTTCCGTCATGTCCTTCAAACTTTCAGCTTCTTGTCAGCTTCCGCCAGCTGCCGCTCAGTCTCCACCCACAGCTTGGCCGCCATGTCCATGTCCTGGGATGCTTTGGAGGGCGCCTTGATCTGGCAATTCACAAGGTACGCGCCTGCAGAATATAGAGACAACTAATGCCATTTTCTCTCTGTACTCTACCGACTCCCCTTTGCAGCCAGGCACCAGCTCTATGACTCTTTTCGAGGCCAGACTGGCAGTTTCTTGTTCAACGCAGCTCACCAAGCTCCATCGTCTCGAGTTACATGCAATGCATGATGTGAGCTTGCAAGGCAGCCCCTTCCCCTATCAGTGGCGCTCGCCCTGACCTGATGTCTGCATTCCTTAAACATTGAAATGCGCAATACACACCAAAGTCTTTACAATTTCAATGGTTAAAGTCAGGAAACGTACCAGGGTGTGCTTCTAGATCTGGGCTGAGTGCTGCTGTGAGGGTGGTGGAGGCTCCCTGGGGTGGAGTTTTCCAGCCCATAGTCAGAGCCCCAAGAATGTGTCCGATACCATTTTTTACCCAAGTCAAGGGGGCCCCAGTTCCCATATGCCTTTGCAGCGGGGTCTTGATAGCACCTGCAGGAATCAGCAATCAGAATCTGAGCTTTGCCTTGGCTCTGCTCATGAGCTGTCATGTGACGATGCGCTGCCATTCTAGATGAGCTTTCCGTGAACATTCTTCTAGTATAATTCTGCATGCATGGTGTAGTGCTGATGCAGACAGCTAATGCCTGCAAAGGGTGAAATGTTGCTGTGGTGAAGCCTCGCACCAGGACACAGGGAGTAGGCCCTGATATTGGCACCCTCGTTCCTGTTGCACCAACCAATCCATGTGAGAGCTGTGAGTCAGCACTGTCCAATGAGCTGGCGTGTGCAACGGCTATAGCTAGGCACAGTCCTGAGACGAACTTGTGACATGTGATGCATGGTCAGGACAGCACGGATAGCTCCTCACTTCCGTGACAGCTCCTTTGCAAATAGGATGAGCGCCACCTTGGAGCGCCCTGCAAGGGAGGAAACATGACATCATTGGCATGATCGAAAATACGAGATCTCATGCTTGGAGAGAGCTGAAGAGAAGCTTCAAGCATTCCTGCTCTGCATGTCTTGTAATCGAGTGCCCCAGTCAGAAGCCGTCTGAGGCCTTAGGCTGCAAAGAGTTACATATGAGCATCTAAAGTGCTCTGAACATGAGCACTTGCCATGCGCATGCATGCAGTTTAGATTGAATCACAGCGCTGTGGCATGGAGAAGCCAAGCTTCACTCTATCATGGATGGGCAGCAGTGTGGGCTCACCATAAGCGCCCCACCAGGCATACTTTGACTTCTTGTAGTGCAGGTCATCCAGAATCATGGGGGATGGATGCACGGCATGTGCAGATGAGGACACCACAACAACGCGCGCCGGCTTTCCCTGCAAGCTCAAAACAACCGGGTCAGGTCCCTGAGAACAAAATTCTGCAAGCTGTTCACAATGGTGGCCCTTCTCAGTCTGAAGGACCCCCTGCTGTTGCATCACACCCTCAGGCAATCATTCCTGTACCCACAAGTCGCCCGGTGAAGGTTTTGAGTCCTGCTGGTGACATACCAAGGCCTTCATGGAAGGTAGCAGATCGGCTGTGAGCGCAAAGTGGCCAAAGTAGTTGGTTCCTGAAACACACAGCACACATGTCAGTCCTTGAAAGGGTCACATGTTCAGACTCCGATGCAAACAGCAAATTCCCAAAGCTGTCAGGAACCCACCAATCTGCATCTCGAATCCGTCCTTGGTGTAGGCTTCCGGGCAGGCCATGACGCCTGCATTGAGGATGAGCAGATCCGGGCCCTTCTCATGCGCCAGGTAGTCTTTTGTAAAGCTGTGGATGCTCTGCAGATCTGCCAGATCCAGCTGCTTCACAATGATATCACTCTGCAGAACAGCCCAACCGTTGCTGCAGAAAGTGCTGGCACCACTTGCTACACCAAGCTAGTGGTGCATGAGCATCTATGTGGAGCAATTCTCTGCCCTCTAGAGGTATCTTGGAGCCTCCACTCGATACTGCAGCGGGATGGGTGAGGAGAGCAGAAGACAGGACAGACGGACCTTGAGGCCACCATCTGCTTTGAGCTGCTGAGCCACCTTCTGGCCAGCTTCCACAGAGCGGCTTGTCAGGATGACCCGGGCACCCGCAGTTGCCAAAGCCCGCACAGTCTCCACCCCAATACCGCTGTTGCCACCCGTCACAATGGCAGTCTTGCCTGCATGCCACACACAGCGCATGTCATCAGAACATGTTTGCTGTCAAGGCTGATGAGCCCCCTTGCTCAGTCATGACACCTCCTGATAAGGTCGTGATGTTCCTTTTCAAAAACACATTGGAACAATGCACATCCCGAAGGTCCGTGCAAACATTCATATCGTCGAAAGTTGGTTTGTCATAGAAACCACCTTCCAGGAGGGATGAACGTGAACGGTGAGCACTGATTATCTTATGCGGCACCCGTAGAGGAGAGGTTGCAGCTCACCTGACAAATCAACGCCCTCGACAACTTGCAAGGCGGTGGTGTGAAAATTGAAGGCTTTGGGGCCAGCCATGGCGTAGACCTCGATGTCGGAAAAACCCCCGACCTGCTTAATGGAGCCTGGCTGGAAACCTCTGGTAGTTGCAATACCAAATAAAACAGGTATCGCCCACAAATTGTCGCAGCAGGATCTCGCTGCTGAGATCGAGCAGCTTCTCATGTTCTCGTAAACCTCGTTAGAGGAAGCGTTACACCAACGTTACTTCGATTGCATGCAAAATCACATGGATGTCCGTGGCATCTGCAAGCTTGGTAGTTTGAGACCTGAGAAGTGAATGCGCCGCTCCAAAACTCCCTCATGGGGTGAAGGCGATCCCATTACGATTGTCTGCAATCTTGTTTCCATAGATGGCCAAAGGAAGCTCCCACATGTGGAAGCTCCTGCATGCTGAGATCACTTATAACAGCGATGGCACATGCATTTGTAGCATCCCGAGCAAAAAAGATAAACACAATCACCCTTCACAGTGGGATACAAGCAATGTTCCTGGCTAACTATCCTCCACAGTACTGCATGCTGCAACCTCATGCGCCTGGGCATGCGAAGATGCGCAGAAATGGCAATGTCAAACAAAATTATTTGTTTCTATCAGGGAATAAAGAGTCTCGGTGTGTATTCAGGCCCTGCGCGCGGTCAAATTAGGGACAGCGGCCTTCTTGCCATTGCCCAACTGGTAACAGAACGGTGCATCATATAGTTGATCTGCATGTTGTGAAATCCAGCTCACGGTTTGAGCTTCTTTTCCGCCTCTGCCAGTTGCTTCTCTGTCTCTATCCACAGCTCGCCGGCCATCTCCATGTCCTGAGCAGCCTTTGACGGTTCCTTGATCTGAGAGTCATGCAGGTATACGCCTGAAGGCACAGCAACACAGTCAGCATTATCCATGCCCTGGAACAGCGTCAGAATGCTATCCAGAAGCCACCAGCACAGCATACAAATCCGTCTTGAGACCTTCTGCACAACTCCAGAATATTAGGCCAAGGTCAGTAACAGGAGAAGGATGCAGCTTTGTGCGAGTGTCACCGCATAATCCTGCCATGTTGTGACATGCATGGCGAGCAAAGATGACGGCAAATGCAACCATGAGCAGCTACTAAAAACACAACTTTGCAGCGCTCACCGGAGTGCAATTCCAGATCGGGGCTGACGGCTGCGGTGACCGAGCTGGCGGCCCCCTGAGCAGGAGACTTGAACCACGGCCAGGCCAAGATGCCGACTGCCAATTTGACAGCGCTGCCCAGATAGCTCTCGCCATACACATGCCTGCCGAGAGGAGTGTTGATCACGCCTGTTAGGCATACAGAGTTGGTGGGACACTTTGGCACATCTGGATCACCTTGATTGCTGCGGCGGCCAGATCATTGATAGAAAGTCTTGACACCACAGGATAACCATCAGCAGTAAGCATAATCCTCCTCTGTGTCTGCACAGTACAGAGTGCGAGGCAGGCAAACAAAAAAAATTCCTGCTCCAGGGCAGGCTGGGACATAACTAATCTGCCAAGCTATACAATAAAAGTGAAAGATGTGCTCACCAGGATGGAGAGAGTACGCCTTCACATTGCTACCCTCCAACCTGCGGACACACAGTAAATTAGAATAAATCCAGGCCGCACACCAACTACGGAATGTAGAAAGGACATTTGACAGCCAGCCCAGCAGGTGGAATCAGGCCACACCTTTTTGCAAGCTCCTTGACAAACAGCACATTTGCCAGCTTTGACTGCCCTGCAATTGCAGAGCATGCCCGACATCAGGTCATCATGCAGGCGCACGGATGAGCACTACAGTGGCAGCATCAGGTAATTCATTGAATGCTAAAGAAAAGAATTGCGTGCTTTAAGCCAAGCAGCATGTTGTCAAGAACCCTGGAGCGCACCATATGAGCTCCAGGCAGAGTAAGACCGATTTCTGTAGTGCAAGTCCTCCAAAATGATTGAACCCATTTCATGAGCTCTGCTGGACACTGCCACCACTCGTGCTGGGGTTTTCTGCACCAGCAGGGCACTCAATACTCAAACAGAAGAATCGTAGAATGCAGAAAAAGGCAGGATTGCAAGTCTTGATGAGAGTGACTAGCTCACCAGTGCCTTCATGGAAGGTAGGAGGTCCCTTGTCAGAGCAAAGTGCCCAAAGTGATTGGTGCCTGCATGTGAAGCCCCAGTCTTACAACGAGCTGTGCAAAGTCCCTTTTGTGAACCCCATGTTCAAAGCACTTTCTAAAGGTAGAGACAATGGAAGATGGAGCACCAATCTGCATCTCAAAGCCGTCCTTGGTGTACGACAGCGGGCAGGCCATGACGCCTGCATTCAGTATCAGCAGATCTGGTCCCCTCTCTTCCGCCTTGAAGGCCTTACTGAATCGGCGGATGCTTTGTAGATCTGCCAAGTCCAGCTGCTTCACTATGATGTCACCCTGCAGAGCACGCATAGCTATCCTAGGCCACCAGCTTGCATGCTTAGAGTTACTAGGCCAAGTTCTGACATCTCGATCATTTCGGCAAATTCATGATGCAACTCGCATTTGAAGCCCTCACCTTCACGCCTTCTGCCTTAAGCTGTTGCGCGACCTTCTCTCCAGCCTCGACTGAACGGCTGGTGAGGATGACTCGCGAGCCAGCGCTGGCCAGAGCCCTGACTGTCTCCACGCCAATGCCGCTGTTGCCGCCAGTGACAACTGACGTTTTGCCTGATTAGATGCCCAAAAATGACTCATTAGCTTTCCCCTCAGAAAATGTTCCTTCTGCAGGGTTCTCGCATTTGAAGCAGCTTGCATATTCAAGGTATGAGCCTGCGCAGGATTTGATTGATCTCCTCAACGTTTGGAAGACTCTAGGCAAAGGCACTGACCTGTGAGATCAACTCCTTCAACGGCATCCATGGCCGTGGTGTACCAGCTCAGCTTCTTTGCTGGAGCCATAAGTACCTTTTATAGTTGTTGTACGCTTGGATCTAAATGTCTTGCCCGTCCAAGGCCGCAGATGTCTTTCAAGATCAACCTTACAAGGATCGGGGACCAAAGAAATTCGCGGATTAAGGCAGGAGTACCAATTTACGTCTCACAAAATGTAAAAATTGTGTACAGTACAATGTACTTGGATTTGCGAAGCTAGCGATGCGAATTTGGTCTTCTGTCGTGGAACTTTGAAGGTTCGTGCTTCCGTGAGGGTTATCTGATGCATCAGTCATCCCTCAAGGTGAGCCTAATCTGACTCGGGGTGCCTCACGAGCAGATGAATTTTGGTGGATGCAGGCACTTTGGCCCCTAGTGTCGCCGTTTTGGTGTTTCATTGTGAGTTTTGAAAGGTGTTTATTTATTAGGCGCGACGCCACAGTTTGTGCAGGAGGCAGAGATACAAAAGCAGGGCGTCAGAAGCAGTCATTATAGATGGTGCGTGTGTTTCAACGGATATGTCCCTGTACTTCCTGGCATGCTTTCTATATCTACAGTACGACATCTTAAGAGCATGTGATATGCCATTTGGCCTCCTACCGGCAGGCTTCAAAAACCCTTGGGACTGACACTGAAGTTCCCCTGGTTTGCTTTTCTGTCCCAGGCGGGCGCTCGGCTAAGCCCAGCTGTCATCAATCGACTAGCCAAGGAACTTCGAGAGCTTCAGCTTAAGCCGGAAGAGGGCATCAAGGTGAATAGAGCCCCGTCCATCTGACTGTTCCGGCATGCTCTACGTTCAAGCTGGCAACACAATTTGAATGTTGCTACTGCTCACACGCTGATGCCTTGCAGGTCACCTTCAATGAGGAAAAATTGAGCGATGTTTTCGCAGAGTATGAAGGACCAGGTGTGCCCAGCTTCTAGCACTGAAATCTGGGCATTGGAGGACGAATCTGTGGTGTACCTTCTTCATATTACGATGTTTTTGAATAATTCAGACGTGTGCTAAATCTTCTTTGCCTGATGATGTGCAGTGGGCACGCCATACGAGGGTGGCGTCTTCAGGATGAAGCTAGTACTGGGAGCAGATTTCCCTAGCGCTCCTCCCAAAGGTGCACTGCTGCGCTCAGATGCAAGATCTCAATTACTCTGATGAAAGCAGAGAAACCCTCAATCCATGAAGCTCTGTTTCAGTGCTTTATGCAACGCATTTGCCGGAACCCCTGTGAAAGAGCGGATATGCTTTGTTGCAGGCTGGTTCCTGACCAAGCTGTTCCATCCGAACGTCTCCAAGGAGGGTGACATCTGCGTGAACGTGCTCAAGCGAGATTGGAAGGAGGACATGGGCCTGCGGCATGTGCTGGTGATTGTGCGTTGCCTGCTCATAGAGCCCTTCCCCGAATCCGCCCTGAATGAGGAGGCCGGCAAGTTGCTGCTGGAGAACTATGAGGACTTCGCCAAGCATGCGCGCCTCATGACCTCCATTCATGCACAGCCTGCCAAGCGGTGCGCATCACCTCTGCTGAATGCAGTGGCTTAAACTCACACTACTTCTGTGCTTCTTCATGACACCGTTTGTGCATCAACAAACTGCTAATTTGTCCTCTGATGAATGCCTGTAACGAAGTTACAAGCAAGGAAAAGGGTGTGTCTGTCATGGGGTCTGACATCATGGGGCAAGCTGCATGGTGGCGATGAAATGGAGCATGTCATGATTGCGTACGTGGTGTTTGTTGCAGGCCAATGCCGCTCACAGCGACAGGGGGCGCAAATGCGGTGAACAGTCAGGACGAGAGCGCGGCCGAGAAGGGCAGTCCTGGGAACGACAGCTCCCTACCAATCGTCAAGAAGCCCAAGGGAGTCGAGAAGAGCAAGGCGCAGATGGCCAAGAAGAAATCCTTGCGGCGTTTATAGCCTTGGAGCCCCCGGGTGTGCCTGGGAGTGGAGCGGTCACTGCAGTGCTCCTGGGGAGTTTCCTCTTCTGTGGGCTTTGCTGCACTTCTGTGCGGCAGTCCCAGTTCAAGTCTTAGTTTGAGGGCCTGGCAACGGCAGCTTGGTCAGTGTCCTAATGACAGCAGACTTGAGGCCCATCTTGGCTGCCACCAGTGCACGTGCAGCACTGCATGAGCACAGGGTCCTGAACATGCTCCTCTGAACATTGAACACGTCGGAACTCAACAGTCATCACGTCAGTGGTAGGAAGTAGGACAGCTGATGGAACACACCGGAAACTGATGGAATGTGTGGATTTTTGCTTTGAGATGCTCGAGGCTGTGGGAGGGCAGTCCTTGTAGAGCCTGTTGAGTTGCCGTCCTGGCAGCTCGGTTGCCACTATTGATACTTTTGAGTAAGGGGTCATGTGCTGGCCCAGAAGGGCTGAAGCTTGGATCCGATATTCACAGCTGCCCTTGCGACTGGGATGTCCCTGCTGGCTGCTACTGAGGCACTGCAGAATTGGTTTACAGTCATCTTTCACGCTTCAAAGGACTTGTTGGGTGGTGTGTGATCAAGGTCAGTAATTTCTGGATTATGCAGTGTCGCACATGACATGGGCCGACCACTGTACATCTGTAAATACAGTAGCCGAATTGAGCAGCAGATGCGCAGGCACTTTGGGTTGCAAGCTCATGACTGGATCATTGTCTTGCCAGCTACTTCTACGCAAAGCACTCAATCGCAAACATTGTTGGTGCGCCAGCCATGCATAGTCTCGTCGCATCATTCATTTCCACCTGTTCTGGTTTCTTCACACTCACTCTAAGATGCCTATGCCGGCATGCCATGCAGTGCATGCAAGTTTATGAAAGTGTGCAAAGTTTGCACTGCAAACTGATCAGCGCGCAAACTGCCGCTCACATGTGACAGGCCCCCCATGCATGCATCATGAATGCTGTGATGGCCTCCTGCTCATAATACAGAGGCTGTCTTGAGCCTCTCACCTGACTAAATTAAGCATATTTGAGTGGGGAGGTGTAGGAGAAGCTTGGAGGCAATGACGTAACCTGCAGGCTCTAAGCTCTCGCATGCCATCTGGAACGTCCAAGAGCCCCATCACCAAATGCTAGCTCGAAGCAACTGCCCAAAGGCTTGCATCTCTTACTCAATTGAACTGGAATTTGCCACACTGAATCCTTCTTGACTTTGTCGCCTCTGGAACTCCGGACCGTCAGGCCGACTGTCGACAACATTATGGGACGCGCAACAATGTTGACGATAGTGGCTGCGACCATGCTGCTTAGTCGAGTGGCCGTCCTGGAGGCCAGACCTGTGCCTCGACAACCCCTGCAGGAGCTCACAGGTGCTGCAGGATGCAAATGTGCTTGCTGATTTTGTCGGCCTGCATCCAAGCCGTTCGTCCATGCATCGTCCCCGATCTTGCAGAATCCACCATGATGACAATGACCTGCGATATGAGCTGGTGTATTGAGCAAGCAGGTGACAGCATCGGCATGCAGCTCGAAAAAGACGAGCCTTGGACCCCGGTGCTGGTTTGTCCATGCATGACGATGACCGTTTCAGGCAGACTGGAGACAATACCGAGGCATTTTCTGTCTCTTTGGAGCTGAACACAGTCGGTTCTTCTTTGATGTCGGCTTCCTCCTAGAATCCAAGCAACGTCGAGAAAGTCGTCTCGAGGGCAGCAAGCAGATGCAAAGATCGTGCAGGAGTTCCTGTAGCTGGTCAAAGAGCCTTCCTGGTCATGCATGAGCTCACATGCACAGATGCTGGTGCTTGCAGGCTCCACTGCGCGCGGGCTGCAGCAGTCGAATGTGGGTGTCAATGTTCCGGGCGTGACAGTCAACACAGCTGTGCAGCCGGCACCCCTGCCGCCGCCGGGTGCAGCAGCACCCACCCCCAACAACATCCATGTGCTCGTCCCCGGGGTGAGACAGGATCTCTGACTCAGGAAGCGTGTCCTCTAGAGAAAGAGATATACAAGACATCATGATCATGATTAGGGCAGAGCGCTATTGCGCGAGCGCAAGGGTGAGAAGAAGAGACTGCCTTGCCGTGCAGATGCAATGCGTGCGACTTACAAGACGTATTCATATTCTTCTTAAAGCCACTGTGTGCTTGAGTGGGTGCAACGTGCACTGCAAGCCATCTGCATCTCTGGCATCTCTGTCTTGAGGAGCTGTGACTTTTGTCATGTGAAAGTCTGCGTGGAGTGCTGAAAATTCAAAGAGTGGGACACTACATGTGCAAAGAAGTGGTAAACTGCCCAGAGTATGTGTACAAAAGCAGGAGCAGCAGGGCACCTGCGGTCAGTGCCAGAGGAACTTGCAAGACAGATATGCAAACAGCAACGCAGATGACAAAGAATACACCTGGCTACAGCAGTTGCGATCACAATTGGTGGCCAGTACTTGAAGGTGTGGGCTGCTGTTGTGCAGATTGTGGATGTGAACGTGGATCTGCCGCCACTGCCGCAAGTCTCTGTGAACGCGCAGGGCAACAAAGGCAATGCGCAGGACCCTAATGCCACTGCCGGCCGCTGATGGCAGCAAGGATTTGAACCCCTGATGAGGCCTTGCATGCAGTGCCAGATGAGTCCCACAGAGTCTTTTTGGGGGTGCGACAACATGCACAGGAAGGAACGAGCACACAGCTTTGTCTGTTCTGGGCTCATAATGCGCCGTCTGCTGTTTGCATAAGCTTTCTTGGCCACAACGCTGGCTCCTAATACAATCTGCCTTGCGCTCAGGTTGACATCAATTTGAAGTAGAATTCATTAGAATGCACTTGTCCTGTGGCCCCAGGCGCAACCGCCTGAGTCGTACACTGCAGTAGTGAACGCTCGCTTTTACGGCAGTCCATTGGAATGTCTGAGTGTTTGTGCTGCTCCGGTATGCGAGGGTGAGTATTGAACTTAATGGGCATTTCATGGAGGGAATGCTGTGCCTTGCAAGGATGCTGGGGATGTCACACAGTCTTTGCTACTTGCCTGAATACTGCTAATTAGTTCTGGGGTGTGGTTATCCGAGCTGAGAGGTGTACAGCAGGCTGAAGAAGGTCAGTACTCAGATCAGTCCCTTGAGAAGATGTGCCACTTGAGGAGAAAGGGACGTTGGCCTGCCAGTCGGCTTTTCAATTTAGGTCCAGGTGTACAAATATCGAGGTGTTTGATGCATTTTCATGAGCACTTTATAGGCTGCATTGGTTCTTCGTGGACATTTAGACTCAGTACCTGTGTGTAAGCTCAGTGTCGGAACCCATGGATCCAGACGAGATCACGACGGGAAGGAACCCTTTGATGGCAACGTCCTCTCGAAGACAGGCTCTCTGCACTTGAAATTGCTTCACCAGCCAAATAACTTAGGAAGGCATTCCGGATGGATGATCGTGCACTCTTCGGTTAGTCCGAAACCGAACAGGGTTCCACACTCATCAAACCCTGCTCAAGCCCTCGGGTGACACATCTGAGGGAGGGCAAGGACGCTGATCTTCCAATTTGTCCCAACAAAGGAGGACAGTGGAGCGGAGCGATTGCCATGGCAGTCGCAATGGATGCTATTGTCAGTCTCAACGTTGGCGGCAAGAAGTTCACCAGCAGCAGGGACACAATCTGCAAGGTGAGCCCAACCGTCCCGCGCTTTCACGTTCAAAGTCTAGTGCTCTAGAACTCCAGCCTGTGCATCTGCGGCAGGATGATTGCTCCTATTGTAGATGATTTGATGATGTGCCAACACATGAGTATTGGCGCTGGCCGGCAGTCTCAACTGCCGGAAGTCTATCTTGCGCGGCTGACGAAGCCTACCGTTTCTCGTGAAGATGGGCGATCTTCAAATCTGGGCGGAGCCCACCCATTTCTTGGCAGTAATGATGGCATCTGATGCTGTTTATCACTTAAATGCGCTGGTAGTATCCCATCGGCTCGGCCGTAAGACCTTGAAGCTGCAATAATATCTTTGTCATTTGCAACTGCTGGTGATAGCAGAGTACGAGGGCTCAATATAGAACTCTACTGAATCTGTAGAGACATTGGGATACTGCCAGTCTGGACTGACTGGCCCACAGCATTCGTTCCATCTCATATCTGTGCTAACAGCAGGGGCATGCCCTCAGCAGTGAACTTTGGTATCTCCTGTGATATCCCATGAGCACATGTGTGCATATTAAGATTACTTTAGTAAGACAAGTGCGCTATATATGATGATGGCTTCTGCAAGCCTGGAAACCTCGGGCGAGGGAGTGCATCTTGAGCTAAGAACTATTGCAGCTGACGCTGCATCATCATCATCACAGGGGAGGAGTTGCAGAATAAAAGCACAGCATGTTACTGTTGCGACAACATCTCCAAGATCACCATAAGCATCTTGTATGTGAGAGAGCATGCAGATAGTAAAGCCTTACACTCCTGCTCGCAGGATCCTATGTCAATGCTGGCTCGGATGTTCGATGCCAATTGGGCCGGCAAAAACAGGACGGATGACAAGGTGAGAGCTATTCTTGTCAGAGCATCCTGCCTCTTGAAATGATGGTTACTGTTGCTGATGGCCATGCCCTTGGCATGATATCGATAACTATCAGTGCATTTTACTGTCAGTGCTACCTACACAGCAGATCGCCTCGGCATGCTTGCAGGAACCAACTAGTTGGCACTTACACAAGAGGCCTTGGCCGCTGACTAACTTCATGCTGTTCTCTGCAGGGGCGTGTATTCATCGACCGGGATCCTGAGCACTTTGGCCTCATCCTAAATTTCCTGCGCGATGGCGTCTGCGTCCTGCCAGTGAACCCTGAGGCACGGAGGCAGGTGCTTCAGGAAGCAGACTTCTACCAGGTGCCCATTGCAGACAATCTTCCTATGACATGCCATTCTCCCGTCTTTGGAGTTTGCTGAATGACAGCACTTATCATGCATTCCACCCTGAGGTGTCAGCTTGACCTGCTAAACATACAAGCACCTGGTTGGAGAGGCAGGGATGCAAAAATGTGCTTCATTCATGGCGCACTGAGTCCTTAAAGTTAGATTAGAGATGACATGGGCAGAAATATTGTCACTTGCACGCAAGCAGCACATGCACATAAAATCTGAGCAGGACTGACAAGGGCATGTTGCTGTGGTCTGCAGCTGGAGAGCTTGAGATCCTTCATCATGCACGAAGACAGGAAGCAGCTGCAGACGGCACATCAACTCAGAAATTGCATTGCACAGCGGTTGGAGGTACGTAATGCTCTGGCCCCCTTTTGCCAGGCTTTCAATTTTTTAAAAACTGTTGTTTCGTGCTCATGAGGACCTTACTCTGCACTCTTGCAAACATTTGCTGATGCACAGCAGTTCTTATGGGAAGAAATCTCCAGCTGGAGTGCAAGAACTGCAAGTGCGAGTGGTGCACATATAAGTGCTGTGGTAAAGTCCAGCAAGTGGTGCACATGCAAGCATCATGCAGGTTTTTGAGCGCTGCTGTGCATGCTCATGAGGATCTTACCCTACATCTTGCAAGGATTTGCCAGAGCCTGTCGATGGCACGTAATATATCATGCAGGAACCTCTCTTTTCATTGAAGGGCCCATAAGTATGATGATGAGTTCTGAGTGCTGCTGTGCATGCTTGCAGACGGACGAGGATGTGAAGGCGATAGTGCGAATGTTGATACAGTGCGCGTTTGGGCAGCCCCAGGAAGCTTCTGCCAAGATCCCCTCTCACAGGGCAACAGTGGAAGTGACAGTCTGTGAGAACGCATTCAACCCTCTCTCTTCCCCCTCCAAATGCGCGCAGAGGGACGAGACAATCTATGTAGCCTTCCAGCAGCAGATCAGCTTCCAGGTGAGCATGTTAGCTTCCTGCATGAATGGACCCTCCCTCCCTCTATCCTGTGTTCCAGGTGATGCATGCATGCTTCTTCCTTCCTGCGTTCGTGGAGATGCATGCACGCATGCTCCCTCCTTCCTGTATTTAGGAGAGGATGCTGCACTCTTGCATGCACTGTTTGTTGCTTCATATGTTGCCAAGGTCAAGTCGTAGCACACAGCCCAGTCACGAGTGGGACTGTATGCCGATAAACATGCAGCATGCAGCTCACGGGGGCTTCCAAGTTCATGCAAGACGGACTTGTGCTTATATGTGCGCATGCTGATTGCATGTCTGATGCTGCAGGGGAGCGAGCATGCAGAGCAGTATGACGCCAAGCACGAGTCAAGCCTCGTGTATGAGGGCGGCACGCTGTCATACGATCCAGGCGTGTATGGCGGCAATTTCCAGGACAGATATCACATCAAGACCCTCAAGGCAAGCTACCTCAACACCCCTGCGAGCCCTTTGTTATCTCCATTATCCACCCTGTCCCCTTGTGATACAGGGGTGGCTAAATATCGCATAATTTGGGTGGGCGGTTTCAGTGATTGCTGATTCTTTATAGATGCATGGACATGCAGTCCTTTGTATTACTTATTGAAGTTGCATGGTTATGCATTTGTCTGCAGCACTCATGAACAATTAAAAAGTGATGCGATCCCCGGGTTGAGAAGAATGGGAGGCTGCAAGATGCCTCTGACTGCTGGGAATTACCCAATAACGGCCTCGAAAGACAGCTGAGACTTGATTGGTGGTGCAGGTGTACGAGCATCACTGCATTGACAGCCTTCCTGGCAGAGTGCGGAGGTTGAGGGATGCTGCAGTCTACATGGTCAACAACACTGATGCTGTGCAATGGGCGCTGGAATTCTACGGCTTCAGGAATGTCGACTTCAAGGTGCGCCCTCTGTTCCTGCTGCATGCTTGACAAGCGTATTAAGGACTCCCAGGCTTCAGCCATATGTATTCCTAAGCCCACAGATGACCTCTAGGTGGGGCAACTTATTGCATGACATTCAAGACACGGATGCTTGAAGACAGTCCTGGCTCGGTCTATATACCCCAAATATGGAGCACTCTTTTAAACAGCATCTGCAAAACAGGCAGTGACTGAGGGTACTAAGGTCCTACTCCTGGATGAGCAAATGTTTCCATGCACGTTATAAATTGGTCACTGACATTCTGTTGGCTTGTGCAAGCAGGTGCATGCATCGCAGCAGACAAGACAGGCATTGGAAGTCGGCCCTGGAGATGAGGAATTGGCAGAGCTGTTCAAGACCCCTTCGCCCACCCTGTGCAACATCCGCTTCAGCATCAGCCTGAGCATCTGAGCCCCATTGCTGGCTGCCAAGCTGGCGACGAGGTCACCTCAATCAGACCATCATCTGCAAATCATCACCAAGATCTGTTCTGTGTTTGCCCTGTGGGCCCGTCAATCAGTCGCCAGCAAAGATTGCACTCTTTGCATCGGCCAGGGGTATTCTCTCTTTTCCTTCATTAGGATGACCCAAAGGAGGAGGCATTTTTGATGCGGCAAGGGAGTGTAAGGCTCCTTAGCCCTGTGCCTGAAACTGTTAAGAGCTGGATATGTGAAGAGGCACAATCCAGAGGGGGGTTATTCAAGCTGATATTCTGCACTATGCGCAAAGGCTTTTGCCCGAAGTCGGGGTGTTCGCTTGTGCTGTCCAATCTTTTTCTCTAGGTGGGTTCTATCATTGTGGAGCTCTGCTGCATCTCCTAGGAAGCTTCCCCTCAAGAACACATCTTCCCAGACGCTGTCTCAATTCTCAATATTGGTACTGAGGTGGTCTGGTGTGAAAGGCACATCGTGTACTATCAAGACTTGCTCAACCAAGACTTTTGACTTGGTTTCACGGTCAAGACAACGCTGGCAGTATGTCTGATCTGCTGCTTGTGACATCTGCATTTGACCCCATGGCCGGCAGCATGCCTTTGTTTACTGGGACTGGGATATAGACACATTTCACTCAAGGATCTCTTTTGGGACTGTTGCAGAAGTTTTTGTTTCAAATGGCTGGTTCTTGCCGACTTGCAAGATTCAAGTGTTTGAATTTAGTCTATCAGCGCTGTCACTGGGGCGGCTATCTTGACCTGTGCAGCTGTGGCAGGTGGAACTTTTTTTGCGTGCTGGGAATGGCAGAAAAAGGTGACTGTGCAGACAAAATTAGAATTGCTCTCAAGTGAATGGACGCGTTTGGCTTTGCCAGCACTGTGATTCAACAAGAGTCTCTCCAGCTTGAAGACACCTCTTCGTGCATGTATATGTTGTCAACCCAATGGCCTGGCGCCACCAGTGGTGGGTTATTGTGGAGCGTGTTGTAACAGAATGTTCAGGAAAGTTAGAAGTATACATGCGATGTCCACTGGTCTGGAGTCCTCTGGCGGCCACATGCACTGCCCTTTGGAGCTCAGAGAGCTCTAGCTCCAGCCTTGCAAGCCTGGTAATTGCCTATACCAGCACCAGCATACGGACTCCAAATTTGCTTTATAGGCATGCATGATCTGCATGCATCATATGATCATGACGTCAGCATCACAAAGACTCATTGGAAAAGAGATCATATGATATGCAGACATCAAAGCATTACAAGGCAAGCTGAGCATGCGCCCAAATTCTTTTTGGGTATGCTGCATCCGCTTGGCATGATGATCATCGCTCATGAGCGATGCGCATGCCAGGCCCTACTAGGGCTTTAATTGATCAGTTGATCATCATCAGTTACACATGCCCGTTGCTCTTTTGAAATTTGCTGAGTCAATGGAGTAGAAAAGAGACACACATGTGCACTCTGACACTTTTGAGGCATTGCCACGGTGAGGCCTTATCGTGGTAACGCCTCAGAGTGAGTGCAAGTTGCCTCGTCAGGTGCCTAACTAGGCCGACTGACCTATAATTATAATCAGGGAGCTTCACCACCGAGCGAGTGAGGCAGCCTCAAGAATAATCGCGCGTATAATTGTTCGCTTAGCACCTTTTACAGGTTAATTGTTATTTTGCAACATGACGGTCCGCACGCAGTTGCTCAATCCAGTCATGCGGATGCCGTGCATGGTACAGAGTCGCAAAGTTTTGATAGCAGTGAGACAGCGTGACACGCAGACAGTACGTTGTTGCAACTCTTCCAGCGGAGAAAAGAAGAAGAAGATCGTCGCGGTTCTGCCCAAGGGCGGACCTGCCGCAGAGAACCCGAAGTACTTGAACTGTGTGGAGAATGGCTTGGGACTGAGAGAGTGGCTGGAGGAGTCGGGGCATGCATTCATTGCAACTGCGGACAAAGAGGGTTCCGATTCAGGTCCGGTATGCAAATGTAGCAGTATTCCTAGATTCTTTTCGCCCATGAACAAAGCAATTGTAAGCAACGATCTGGAGTTTATTTGTCCCTCTGAAGAATGAATCTCGTGTTGCGCACTGCAGAGCTTCAGAAAAATCTGTCCGACGCCAATGCCATTATAACGACTCCATTCCATCCCGCCTACATGACCAAAGAGCTCATCTCGAATGCCTCAAACCTGGAGCTCATCCTCACAGCAGGCGTGGGCTCTGACCACATCGACCTGAAAGCCGCTGCCGACAAGGGCATCACCGTGGCAGAGGTGCGAGGCTTCCTAGGATGCAGCCAATGTTGTGGAGTATGCCGAGTGTGTCCACTGAGAGGCCTACAAGCACAGCTGGGCAGAATGCATGAAGTGTATCTGGGCTTACAGGTGACTGGCAGCAATGTGGAGAGCGTAGCGGAGGATGAGGTCATGCGCATGCTCATCCTGATGAGAAATTTCGTGCCAGGCTATCTGCAGGCAAGTCCAGCACACAGCACTGGTGCTCACCTTTCACTCCATCGATCGCATGGTACATGCGCTGTCTTGGTTGAGACAGCCTTTGGTGTTCATAGCCGGCCCCGTGTGACGTGCCTGCTCTATAATGATGTCTCCCCCTTCATGTCGGCCCCGGCTGGCGGGGGCCTGTATAAATACTGAGCACCGAGCCCACGTTATTTTGGGCCTTGCTTGGATCTGACGAGTCTGTCAAGAGGCGGCTTCTCTGGCAGCCTTTACCTGCAGCTCGTTTGCAGACGCATCTTGCCTCTGGCAGGATGAGTGTGTAATAAAAATCAATATCTGCTGCTTTTGCACAGGCCATCAATGATGAATGGGATGTGCCAGCAATTGGCGTGAAAGCTTGGGACATCAAGGGGAAGACCGTGGGCACAGTGGGCGGCGGCCGCATTGCTTACGAGGTCATGAAACGCCTGGAGGTGTGTACAGCCTGTGTGCCAGCCACAAAAAAGCTTTACCACCCACAAAATTGTGCCACAAACCCTGGTTATAGGTTGGCAAGATTGTGCTATGTCCATACGTAGCCTCTACAGCCCCGATGCTACTGTGCAGCAGTGACCTATATAACAAGAGTTGGTGGGTTCACCTGGAGCCCAGGACAGAGAGGACTCAGCACTCAATGCGCCGCTGCAGAATCTCACATTTGCTAATCTAAGCATGTGTACTGCAGCCATGGGGTGTGACGCGGCTGTACTTTGACCGCGAGCAGAAGCCGGACAAATTCGATGACATGGGTGTCACCTGGGAAAAAGACCTCGACTCGCTGCTGTCCAAGTGTGACATTGTCACCGTCAATGTGCCCCTCACCGACTCCACAAAGTAAGTCTGAATCCAGGGGTCACCTGTTCATGTTTAGACCTTGCATCATCATTTACCACCCCCAGCCAGCTGGGCCCAGGGGGTTCTATATCTAACAGTTAGATGTAGAACCCCCTGTGGGTCCTGGCGGGGGCCAGTATAAATACTGAGCACCGCGCCCGCGGTGGGATGAGCCTTGCTTAAGTCTGGCGAGATTGTGAAGGGGTCGGATGTGTGGCAGCCTTTTCCTGTACTATGTCTGCAGACGCACCCTGCGCCATTATCTTTTATGCCCGTGAGAAGCTTGACTGCCTGTCCTGTCCATTTCAAACTCGGCCAAACAGCTTCAAACACAGCAAGATGCTGTCAGGAAGAATTCTAGAATTTTCTGTTCACCCTGAAGAGTATCAGTGTGTGCTCACCTGAGATGGAATCTCTGTAGGGGCATGTTCAACAAGGAGGTGATCAGCAAGATGAAGGAGGGTGCGTTCCTGATCAATAATGCACGCGGTGCAGTTGTGGACCCAGAGGCAGTTGAAGAGGCCCTCAAGAGCGGCCAGTTGGGAGGTGCGGACACATTCCCTCCCTTTTTTTTTTTGAAACGGGGCGCCATGACTTCTTAAATGCGTACTCTGTGGGACATTGTCTCTTGTTTCTGGTGCCTTAATTTAACTCTCTTTTTTCTGATGCATCTGGACCAAGTGGTAGTAAAGACATTTTTTGTACCCCCTCTCTGGATGCCCTCAAGGATGTTTAATCTGATTGTAGCACGCGCCGTAGTCTATTGCATTCTTGGTGAGGGCGTGGCAGCTGCTAATGATTTGCTCTGCAGGCTATGCTGGGGATGTGTGGCCGGAGCAGCCGGCGCCGAAAGACCATCCATGGCGGCACATGCCCAACCATGCAATGACTCCCCACATCTCTGGCACCACTCTTGATGCCCAGGTGCTGCTCTCCCAGTGGTCATTTTTTGCATTTGCAAACAGCCTGCGCTACCTCAAAGGATACAGACAATTCGTAATGATATGTAGACAGCTGCAGGACATAGTCATAAGAGCTAATATCCCATATGAGAGGAGGCAGGATTTGCAGCACAGCCGTTGTGCAGCAGCACGAACACTGTGTCAGCCCTGTATATAATGGCCTGCTGCTTTGTCAAGCTGAAGCAATTTTTTGGATTGCTGAATGGCAAGCAATATCTGACATTTCAAGACAATTCCTCCTGGCATTGGCCTCAGCATTCTGCTCCTGGAATGGACTTCTGGTCCGCCCAGAAGACTTTCTTGCCTAATGCCCTAACCTTCAAGTCTCTGGGTGGCAAGTCTCTGGGATATCCCACGGGCGCCAGAAAAATACTATCAGGCCCACCTTGAAAGTTTCCTGAGGCCCTGTCGAATCCCCTGAATTGTGCAGGAGCGGTATGCGGGAGGGGTGCGCGATATGTTGGAAGCCTGGATTGAGGAGAAGCCGTTTGAGGAGGATTACTACATCGTGCGCGAGGGGGAATTGGCGTCTCAGTACCAGTGACTGGAGCAGGGAGAAATTTGCCTAACAAAGCGCTCACAATAGGGTGAAGCCCGCCTGAAGACCAGTGAGATGCATATGCTGAATGGAGCAGGGAGAATTTTGGCTGGATAAGTTGCGCATGACAGGGCGAAGCAAACTCGCCTTCTTTATATGTTGATTGGGACATGCTTGGATCTAGCGAGTCTCAGGGGCAGAAGGGGCAAAATCTGTGCCAGCATTCAATTGCACCTTGCCTGCGGACGCACCTTGACTAAGGCAGGAGCAGCGTGCAGTAGCAACGCCAATAATATGCTGAGTCACCCAGCGCATCGGATTGTCAATTCAAGCAAGCTGATTTTTGGCAAGAATATTCTGAAGAATACTTTCTGTACTGGCTTGGTTTGAGTGGTTGTTTGTGCATACGTCTGCCGGCTGTGCTGCAGGGATGCAGTAGTTGATAGGATCCTGAGAACCTCATATATACACTGCATGCAAAGTTCAGAAAATTACATTGAAGGCACTTTGTTGGCAATATTGAGTTGATTACTAGCACCTAGGGTTTTGAAAGGATTCTTTGAAGTCTCTCCTGGTCAACTCACGTGGAGTCAGCCGCTATGGTGTTTTCGGGAGGTCATGACTCAGATGAATAAAACATTGACCAGGAACTGATACCTCGTTGAATGCTGTACAGCTATTATCGCTTAGATTGCACAAATTCGTTTGGTTCACCATATATTGCCAATGGACGGCTGGTGCTGGCAGGGTACATTTTTGAAATGCAGTGAAGCAAAGGATAATTTGCTACACTGCAATAGTGTGCAAAAGAAATCGCATGCGAATTGACTTTTTGCTGGGCCCCGTGGTTTCATCAGCGTCAGTAACTCAAGATCAAGCCTCAGGTCTCCATTGGTGGCTGGTGTGCAAGTCCATGTTGTCTCCAGGATAGACCAAGTTTGACCGGTATTGTCCATACTGCATCCTGATGCCTTCGTGCCTGCCTGCCTCTGCACAGAGCGGGAATTGTTCTAAAGAAGTCAAGCACAGTCATGACATCAATGCAAGCATTGTGCCAATGCTGATCTGGTCCTCTGCTCTTGTGTCAACAGTCCATCATTTGTGCACATCTGCCGCTGACAGCTGGAAGCATCCTTGCCGCGCTCTATTAGTGTCTCGGGATACAGAGAGGTTTACATGGTGCTACAATGTACAGCGCCCCGGATACTGGCTTCCATGCTAAAAAATGACACGGTGTGCACCTGGTCACCACCCTTCCATTGCAGACTGGGAGTCCGGCTACCATGTTCATGAGCTCTCTCAATGCGCGCATGCTTTGTTGGCATGCCAGCACCAGACCCCTAATGCCTCATGGTCCCTCGGCACAGATCTGTTCCTCAAAGGCGTTGGCACTTTGTCTGGATCTTGTGAGAATGATGTCAATCACCCCAGATTTTTGGCATGTGCCTATCTAGGCCGCCCTATATTTAGACATCCGTAGGTCATCCGATTAATAGAAATTTGAGAGCTAAATTGCGTTCCGACATAGACATCTTCAATTTCTGTAAGTCTTATCCGTAGTAGCTGATCGACCGCGTCATGGGGGTAAGCACGAAGTTGCTGCTGATTGACGATTCCGGATTGCCATGCATAGTAACCCCTTTCGAGATTATAATCACAGAAGCTAAAAGATGATCAGCAGGTCAATTTAAGTCTTTTTCTGCAGGGAGAGAAGAAGAAGATCGTTGCCGTGCTGCCCAAGGGCGGTCCGGCTGCCAAAAATCCGAAGTACCTCAATTGCGTCGAGAATGGCTTGGGCCTCAGGGAGTGGCTGGACAGCTTGGGGCACATTTACATCACGACTGCGGACAAGGAGCCTCCAAATTCGGGTGACTTATCACCTCCACTGTGTGTTTAGCATGCATCACGTTGTCCAGACAAGAAGGGCACTCATGTGGCTGTGTTTGCGCAGAGTTTGACAAGAACCTGCCCGACACAAACATCGTCATAACGACTCCATTCCACCCCGCCTATATGACTCGCGAGCGCATTATGAAGGCTCCGAAGCTGGAGCTCATTCTGACAGCTGGCGTGGGCTCTGACCACATCGACCTGCACGCTGCTGCCGACAAGGGCATCACTGTGGCAGAGGTATGCACTTCTCTGCGGATGCAGCCAATACCTTCACAGGGCATGTCATTTGTTTTTGCGCACAGATCAAGCAGTCCTCTAAGGATGCAGGCATGTTCTTGGGGAAGGCTGGCCAGCTGCATGGCGTGCACTCACATGTCATGAATAATATATCTTATGGTCAATGCATGCATTTGAATGCAAAATTGGTTCTCTAGGTAACCGGCAGCAATGTGGAGAGCGTGGCAGAGGACGAGGTCATGCGAATGCTCATCCTTGTCAGGAATTTCCTGCCAGGCTACCTCCAGGCATGCCCCCTTGCTTGTTCGATATGCACAGCCTGCCACGCAGCAGGTGATGATTGGTGGATTCTGCGCAAACAACCAAGTCATGCCGAGTGCTGCTGTCGCCTCGTAAAGAGCTTCAAACTCGCCTGTAGCACACCCCATCAAATGTACTCCTGTGCGAGAGGATCCGTAGATTTATGACCTGTAAGGCTGCGTCTGAACTCTCTGTATACAATGCTGCTGGGCTAGATCATCAACAACCAGTGGGACGTGCCGGCAGTGGCAGGGAAGGCCTATGACATCAAGGGGAAGACTGTGGGCACAGTGGGCGGCGGCCGCATCTCCCACCATGTCATGAAGCGCCTGGAGGTGTGCGCCTCTCCCATGCACATGCATGCATGTCCTTTCTTTTATTTCCACAGTATTGAAGCCTGTCAAAGCACCTTCTCATCTGAACCGCCTTGGAGGTCACCTTTGAGACAGATCAGCTGGGAATGTACCTCGACAGGCTCTGAAGACCGCAAGCAGCACCTCACACCACCATACTTCATGCAGACATGCATAGCCAACTTGTCAAGATTTGAATCTGGAATAGACCCTCTAGATTTAAACATAGACCCCTCTCTTTGGTAAGATATATGAGATGAGAATTCCCAAGCTGCCAATCTGTTGAGAAGTTGGTACTGATGAGTTTTTGTGCCGTGCAGCCGTGGGATGTGAAGCGGCTCTACTATGACCGCCACCAGAAGGCCGATCGCTTTGATAAGATGGGCGTGGAGTGGGAGGAAGACCTCAACTCATTCCTGTCAAAGTGTGACATTGTCACCATCAACGTGCCCCTCACCGACAGCACCAGGCAAGCTCCCAAGCTCCTTGTGTTCAACTCCAATCTTTACACAGCATACCCCACATGTGAGCGCGGCGTACATGGGGTCTTGCACAGATCTTTGCGAAGTTCACAAGGGATGGAACAAGGGTTGCACCTTTCCAGCAGGCTGCAGACTCTGCAGCTCATCTGCAAATGCAGCTTGGCACTTTTGGCACAGGGAAAGCTTCAGATGATCCTATCACAGACGCCACCTCATGGGTTGTTTCCATGTCCAAGAATCCTGCATAGCTAGCAAGAGCCGTAATGTATGCATCAGTGCATCAGGGCTGTGCTAAAGGTGGAGGTACTGCCGCGCAGGGGCATGTTCAACAAGGAGACCATCGGCAAAATGAAGCGGGGCGCGTACCTCGTCAACAATGCGCGCGGTGCAATCGTTGACCAAGATGCTGTTGAGGAAGCACTCAAGAGCGGCCAGCTGGGAGGTCTGTGCACATTATCTCCTCACTGTCAACATAGGCAACATGACTGTAAGAGTGACTAGGACAAACAAGAGTAGCAGCCGCGCTTGAGCCATCCACGCCATCATGGCGGTGACGAGCTCGAGCGCAGTAATGGAGTAGGACATACAACACAAAATATTCTCAGAAAGGCTGCGGCATGGCTGTGCTTTGCCTGTGATCTGACTATGCTCCTGCTACAAAAATAACAGCAACAGTAGCTTATCGGGTGTTCCGTGATCATGTATGCAGGTTATGCTGGGGACGTGTGGCCACAGCAGCCGGCGCCCCCCAACCACCCGTGGCGCCACATGCCCAACCATGCAATGACCCCCCACGTCTCTGGCACCACTCTGGATGCCCAGGTGCCCCTCTCACTCTTATGATCAAAGCTTGAAACTCAATTCCGTACAGGTGTTCTTTTTTTGTCTCCAGCGTAGCTGCTTTCCAGCACCTTGGTGCTCTTATTGTACCATGGCTACACCAGATGATTCTCAGGTGATCAGTTGCTGGGAGAGCATAGGTGATCAGTTGCCTGAAGAGACCTGGAAGTACACAGGGCTGAAGATGCTGTGTTGCCCCTGCATGCATGCAGGAGCGGTATTCCAAAGGGGTGCGCGAGATGCTGGAAGCCTGGTTTGAGCACAAGCCCTTCAAGGAGGATTACTACATTGTGCGCGAAGGGGAATTGGCACCGCAGTACCGCTGAGTTCTCTGGAAGACATGATCAGATGGGAGCGGCGCATGCTGCAGCAGCGAATCCATCGCGAAGCTGGCCTGGCGCCAAGCTTTGGCAAGGTGTATAGAACATCTGGTGCTGGGAATAGGACCTTTTGTGGGTTGCAAGCATCCACAATAAGTCAACCCTTTGCTGGCTCCAGGCTGCGAGAGTGCAAGAGGTTGCAGGAGGGCTAGGCTTGTCATGCATGATGCCCAATCAGGGCATGTCCAAGGTGGAACGAATGAGGGATACGTTTACTCATCCTTTTAAATACCATGAATGAAGGTGTATTAATATTGTTGCACATTTTGCCTTCGAGGTTGCCAGTGCAAGTTGCCAGTGGGCCAGAATCCTTCAAATTGGTGCATTGCTTGTGCCCATTTTGGAAATCTGCCGCAGCAGAGCAGGCCTGTGATCTGTCAGGTATGAGGGAAAGGTCGGCTGTTCTTGCATTGGAATTTTTCATAGTTTCTGTTTCGTCTGCAACTGTGTCATCCCAAGAATTGCATGCCTGAAGATGTCCATTTATCTGCAACCACTCCGGCAACGGGCGTTCCATCCCATGAGCATCCCAGACATGAGATGGGACATATGATGGGACGTGTGATGGGATGCTGAAGGGATGTGCTGAGAGGGGGGTTGGGATGTGCTGATGGGACGTCCCTTCACGGTCCCATGTGCGTCCCTTTTGGGACAAGATGGGACGTGCTGTATAGATGGGACTTGCATGGGACGTGTGTCATGTGCTGACAATGGGATGCAATGGGACGCTTTTTTCTACAAATTTTTTCTGAATTGTGCTGCATATTGCACTGCATTCCCAATAGGAATACTGTCTCTTCTAGTAGTACTAGTGCATGCATGAGCAGGCAAGAGCATTGCATGCAGACCGCAACAGTGTCTTGGTTGGGATGCATACATGATGTCTTGTTGGCGTCATTGTGACATCTCACAAAGTCTAGTCCACATTTTCACAATTTCCACTTATGCTCAGTTGTCGCCCATGAGCTCCAGCCAACATCAGGGCAGCTTTGGAACATGCGGGATATAGCTATAGCAGGCTGCCGCCGAGAATTGGATAGGGATAGGATAGGAACTTAAAATATGCTAACTTGACTACCTTTTTGAAAGCCCACTAAGTTGTCAGCTGTTGCATTCTATAAGGGAGTCCTTTTTAGTATAGCCAGCTTACAGGATTAAAGTAGAGAGTCTGCCATGGAGTCTGCTGAGCACAGCTCTTGAGTTTCAAGACCATTATTCTTTTTGGAAGAGGACGCTCTAGCAGCTAGTTGTAGCCCTCACTACCGTATTGATTGGCTGTACATGTAGTGCGATGTCCATATCTGAACAGTACTATCATGCAAGTGCAACCCCACAACGCAGTCATGGTCTGTGTGGCAAGCAACTTGGGCACTTCAAGATTGTGTCAAATGGTTGTAAAGCTTAAGACACCTAAGTCTGCCGGCCCACAAGCTCACAGGAGCCCTTTGCCTATTGTGGATGAGCATGGCTACAAAGCATAAGTGGACACGAGGTAGGCAGTAAAACGGGACTCCTAGGGCATCTCTGAGATAACAATAAATGGACTGAGCTCTATAGCACGCTGCCACGCGTCCGTCCAAACTCACGAGAACCCTTTGCCTATTGTGGATGAGCATGGCTACAAAGCATGAGTGGACACGAGGTAGGCAGTGATCCGGGACTCCTAGGGCATCTCTAGTATAACAATAAATTGATTGAGCTCTATAGCTCGCTGCCAGGCGTCCGTCCAAACTCAAAAAGCCCTTTGCCTGTTGGGATGGGCATAGTGACAAAGCTCAAGTTGACACAACCTAGGCCGTGAAATGGGACTCCTACGGCATCTCTAGACTAACAATAAACTGGTTGAGCTCTATAACTCGCTGCCACGCGTCCGTCCAAGCTTACAGTGGTCCCATCGTTTTCAGATGTTTGGTGTCCCACCTTGGGACATGGGACTCCAATGGGACTCCAGAAGCCCAACATCCCATGTCCTCGTCCCATCTGCACACGTCCCATCAAACAATGGGATCCTATGGGGCCTGCATGGGATGTGTGGGGTGCGCTGGGATGTGTCATGGGATGGAACGCCCGTTGCCGGAGTGAACCCTTCTATAATCCGAGGGTGGAGCGCTTTGGATGGCTCAGCGATGATCACCAGACCTGTGAATGATTCTCCAATTATGTTCTTGCAACATAGAAGATATCAAAATATATTGAAAGTGAAAGGATGAATATCGGCCTGCAACCGAGACAGTGTGTATGTGCGAGTCCAATGTCTTTCTTACAACAGACACATTGGCGTGTAAGAGCATTACCCATGTGCAGGAGCTTTCTGTTCCGTGCTCAGACAAATTTCTCGCAGATAAGATCACACTGTACAGGTAATTTCTTTTCTGATGATTTTACACCCTACATACAACAACTTCGCCGTTGAGATGGCAAAGTGTACGTTTAAACAAAGGAACATTCGCAGGCTAAAAAGCTATCTGCATAGCTGGTGCTGCAGCATGACATTAAAGCTCCTTTCTGCCTCGAATATGCCATCTTTGGTTCATTTTCTTTGCTGGGATCTTGTTCGTCAGGCGAGCCTAGGAGAGGTTTCCACGGCTTCACCAGGAGCTTCACGACGTGTGGCAGTGCGGCTGTGTCAGGTATGCCAATTGAAACACACGACAATCAGTTCTGAGGGTTGTCTGCACTCTCCAGAATTCCTCTGGCAGCTAAACATGCCACACTTTCATTCGGATCAACTTGCTCTATTCATCGTTGAGCTCATGGATGCATGCTGTGGTGCAGATGCGAGTAGCGCAGCGGCACCCAGCACAGCAGATGCCCAGAAGACCCTCCCTCCTAGGCTCAGTGGAGCAGAGATTCGGGAGAAATTCCTAAGCTTCTATGAGAGCAGGGGGCACACGCGCATGCAGGGGGCATCCCTCATACCAGCAGACCCCACTGTACTGCTTACCATCGCCGGCATGCTGCAATTCAAGCCTATCTTCCTTGGACAGGCCCCTCGCAGCGTCACAAGAGCCACTACCACGCAGAAGTGCGTGCGGGTCTCGGACATCGAGAACATCGGGGTGACTGCTCGCCACCACACCTTCTTTGAGGTGAGACAGTATTCTCTCTTGGGCAGTGCATTGCTTGCACTGTGAAGACCTGATGCCAAACTTCCTGAGTGGAAATATGAACAGCCCAAAGCCGCACGGCTCTTTGCATGTGATCATGAGCCATTCTTGATGAGGCAAAGCATTGCAGTGCAAACAGTTTACCAATCCATGAGAGTGTCATGGCGACGGAGAGCAACGGCAATGTGAGCCATGGAAATGGAGAGCTACTCTGGTCAGAGCTATAAATGGTGTGCAATTTGCGCCCAGATGCTGGGCAACTTCAGCTTTGGGGACTACTTCAAGGCGGACGCCATTCAGATGGCATGGGAGCTGTCGACCAAGGTGCTGGGCATTCCGGCCCAGCGAATCTGGGTCAGCGTGTACAAGGATGACGAGGAGGCCGCTGCGCTGTGGCGCGACGGCGTGGGGTTCCCTGCCGAGCGCCTTGTGCGCCTGGGGGACGAAGACAACTTCTGGGCCAGCGGGTGCGGACTACTCACCGCGTTGGCCCTGTCCCCAGGAATTTCACCAAATGAAGTACTCTGTACTTCTGGGAATGCTTGCAATGGCCGCTGCCAATTTGTGTTGTCTCATCCAGAAATTCTTGTATACCTTCCTCGGTGCGCTTTGTGCAATTCACAACCTCTTTGGTGCCTCAATTGATCTGGCACCAAAGATAGCTTAAATTTGCATCAGATGCAATGCGGAATGCGCTCACTTGCGTTCTGGATGTGGCAGTATATCTTGCAGCAGACCCACTTATGTCATAGAGCATGCCATAATTTGGTGATCCCCGGATTTGCAATTTTGCAGACTCGTGCGAGTCAATTTGACTAGCAATGCTTGCTTTGCTTTGCAGGCCCACTGGCCCATGTGGTCCCTGTTCAGAGCTGTACTATGACTTCCACCCCGAAAGGGGCACTGTGGGCGCCAGCCTGGAGGACGACTCGCGCTTCATCGAGTTCTACAACCTCGTCTTCATGGAGTCCAACAGGGGCCCGGACGGCAAGCTGACACCCCTCGCCAACAAGAACATTGACACCGGCATGGGGTTGGAGCGTGTTGCACAGGTATGCTACCACTCAGCATGAAGTTGCAGTTAATAAGCTCCTACCGAATTGTCTGTTAGGCATACGGAGGTAGAGCAATGCATGGTTGTGCTGTCTTCAGAGAGGCCAACACTGCACCTGATGCGAGCATGGGCCCCTACACATTTTGGTATTGAAGAAACCCTCTCTAACAACACCTTTATTGACATGCAGATCCTGCAATGCGTGCCAAACAATTACGAGACGGATCTGATCTTTCCCATTGTGGCGGCGGCTGGCAAGCTTGCTGGCCTTGACTACCACAGTGCCAGCCCTAGAGAGCAGACAGCCCTCAAGGTAGCAGCCATGCAAGTTTGCCTTGCTTGACCACAAGTCTTGGAAGACAACATACATATTCACCTGTGTCCTGTGGCACTCATTTCAACATCATGGGATACACTCCGAGTTATCAATTAGTAGTCATGGCTGCAGGTGATGGGAGATCATGCGAGGGCGGTGGTGTACATGGTCTCAGACGGCGTCTCTCCTTCAAACATCGGCCGCGGCTACGTCCTGCGACGGCTGATCAGGAGGACCATCATGAAGGTGATCCAGATTTCCTGACTGTCTATCCCCAACACAAATATCAGCAAAGTTCAGCTTTGCAGACAAATGGCCGCGGTCGATTCTGAGATGATTGCGCCAATTGTCACAGGGGCGCCTGTTGGGCGTGAAGGAGGTCATGTTGCCCGCACTGGCCGAGACAGTCATTGGGCTGTCGGACGGGTGCGACCCTGCAGTGGCCCAGAACTCGCAGCGCATCATCGCTGAGCTGGCCAGGGAAGAGGAGAAGTTTGCGTCCACCCTGGAAGCAGGTGGTTTTCCCATGCCCATCACATGCCAATTTCCTTTGCATGTCAGGATCATACTGCCCTATCGAGGCCTATACACAGCCCAGATTTGCAAAGAAACAGGGTTGCTAATGTTCTTCCCAACAGATAAATTAGATAGGGTTGTTGATGTCTGCTGGCTGCTGAGCAGGTGAGAAGAGGCTGAACCAAGTGCTGGAGGCAGCAGCCTCTCAAAGGGGGGATGGGTCGACTGCAACCGTCAGCGGTGCAGCTGCCTTTGAGCTCTACGACACCTACGGCTTCCCCCTAGAGATCACCCAGGAGATGGCCGCCGAGAGGGACATCCAGGTACTCAGCAGCTGTCAACAATTTCAGCAGCACTCTTTGGAGAAACCTTCTCATGCATGCTGATGAGAAATTTGCATGAAAGAGGTCGTTATTTTTGGTCCGAGTCACCTGACTCAATAGACAATGTGAAGCAGATATTCAACTGGAGCAGATCAAAATACGCAAGATGTAGCGCTGTGCATGGGGAAGAGTGAGATTCTCTGGGTCAGGCATACTCTGACTGCAGGGCTGTTACCACATCCGGTATTTAGCAATGAAGCACACATTAAATGTAATTATAACGTGACTTAATGTGAATTCACACCCTGCGCAGGTGGACGCGGCCGGCTTTGAGGCGGAGATGGCGGCCCAGAAGAGCCGCTCGCGCGAGGCGGTCAGGAGCATCGACATGACGGCAGGCCACGCCTTGGGAGACCTGGCACAGCAGCTCGGCCGCACCTCCTTCATCGGCTATGAGCACGGGCCTCTCCGCGTACCGGGGTCCGTCCTCGCCATCCTGCGCGGCGGCAGCAGCGTGGAATCCGCCTCTGCCGGTATGTAGATCGGCTGAAACAAGCGTCACACTTTGGGATGTCCTGTCCTGAATGAACCTATCATGCTCGAACTCATCATGTCCACTCTCTGTGACTCTTCAGGAGCTCATGGGTCTCATGAAAAAGGAGATGAATATCAGCACATACCGTTTGTCTGGTCTCATTGAGACCTTTCCCAGGACCAATTCTGTCTCACAAGACCACACACACGGCTGTTGATGCCTGTTTTTCTGCTCCCTCAAAACCTGCTGTTGCATGTCTCAAGAGTCCCCGTGAAATGCGGCAGCTGTCAGTCTCGAGATTCGTACGCGCAGGCGACGAGGTGGAGGTGATCCTAGACAGGACGCCCTTCTACGCTGAGTCAGGCGGCCAGGTGGGCGACCGGGGCTGTCTCACGGGCGTTGCCTCCTCCAGCGGCGACAACGGCGCGGCCTCGAGCTCCGGCAGTGGACTAGAGTTGCGCGTGCGCGACACACAGAAGGCCGGCGGCGGCGCTCTTGTGGTTCACCACGGCAGCATCGAGCGGGGGGACCTCCATGTTGGGCAGATGGTGAGCCCTCCATGCATGCCGACGCTGCCCTCGGCCATCTGTTTGTCTTCTGGAAGCATTCACAGTACCAGTAGTCACCAGTACAATCGGCACACGTAGTAATAATCTTGGAGGCATAGTGTGCATTGGCTGATGGCCTTAAGGAGTGGCGACTTGTGCGCCACATGCATTCTACAAGCAATCATTTGCTTATGTAGGAATGCGTCTGTTGTCGGGCATCAATGCTTCTATCCTGAACATGCTCAGACCATTGCAATGTAGTCAGCTGGAGGAATTGCGAGTTACAAAGAAAATGTGGCGCTGCAGGTGATGGCAGAGGTTGACACGAGCAGCAGACAGGGCGCAAGAAAACACCACACAGCCACCCACCTCCTGCAGTCCGCCCTCAAGCAGGTCCTCAAAGAGGAAGGGGAGATCAGCCAACAGGTGCTCCTCAAGCCCCATCTAATAGACTTTGTGTGGAATCTCTTTTTGGCTGGGTAAGGATATCCCTGAACAGGGCTGAGAAACAGAAACCATCATCTGTAGCAGAGCTCCTGCCACAGTGCCCACCAATAGCCTGCCATGGTATCACCATCTGGCATTGATGAACATGCAGGGGATTGAATACCGGCTGTCATCATCATTTTGAACATGAAATATTCCTGAATGCAGGGGTCTATGGTAACGGCGGACCGCCTGCGATTTGACTTCAACCTGCACAGAGGCCTGAAGGAGGCAGAGGTTGCCAGAGTGGAGGAGCTGGTGAATGGCTGGGTCACCGAGGACACTGCGCTCACCACTCGGGAAATGCCTTTGGCAGAAGCCAAGGCTGCAGGCAAGGCTTTTCTGCTTCCCTGAGCCTTGCGTGAGAAAAAATTGCAGCGCCAAGGCTGCAGATTAATCACAGATGACCACAACCCATACATGATGACTCGCATTGAGGAGCAAATTACAGGACGCAGATGCAGCGGCACATAGGCAAGCAATTGCCCAGGTCTATGACCCTCTGGTGTGCAAAAAAACTTCTGAGCTGCATCTATGAAAAAGGCGGAGGGTGTCTGAAGCAGTGTATTTTGCTCATCTGTGCAGGCGCGGTGGCAATGTTTGGAGAGAAGTACAATGATGCGGCAGTGCGCGTGGTTGAGGTGCCAGGCGCATCGATGGAGCTCTGTGGTGGCACGCATGTCGAGCGAACAGCCCAGGTCAGCTTCTTGCTCTGCCTGGCACATCTCCTGCTATATGTGCATGGCAATCTGTTGGCGTGCCCTGGCGCATGTCAAGCGTCTGGAAGGTTTGATCGCACCACCCTTGTGAGGATGGCCAGCCGGCCGGAGGACAGTGTCTGCATAAAAGTCTAACAATCTGCAGGAGGCTCGGGTTGTGACATTGGATTTGGATGCAGATTGGGGCGTTCAAGATTGTATCGGAGGCCGGCATTGCGTCGGGCGTGCGCCGGATTGAGGCGGTGGTCGGGCCGGCCGCGGTGCAATACCTGAACCAGGTGGACGGCATCGTGCGCACGCTTGCGTCGCAGCTCAAAATCAAATCGGAAGAGATCCCCGGCCGCGTGGCAGGTGAGACACCTGACTCAAAGATTTGAAACCTGCTGCTTTTTGCTGGTGCCCAGAGGGCCTCCTTAGGCAGGATGGCTGCAAAAGCTCTTCACATGCAAGTGCCACAAGCTCTGGCAGATGCACTACTATGGCTGATTCACCTCAATTGTTCATTGAAATTTCTTGGTCAAAATATTACTGCTCGGTGTACCGTGCATTGTTGTGTAGCCGACGTTCTTTCCCTGTTGTTCCTATTGACATAGTTTCTTATAAACAGGACACTGCACAATTGTGCTTCTGTAAGAGTCCCTGATGAAAGCAAGAGCGGCACCACTTTTTTGCATGTCCTCACCAAAAGAGCCAGTCCTGGTATGTCTTGACATGCGTGAGTCAGTGGAGTGGCCAGGCCTTGACATAGATTCCATGTGGTGCAGCGTTGGCGGAGGAGGCATACAGTGCGCAGAAGGAGGTGGCGAAGCTGCGCGCTGAGCTGGCGCTGGCCAAGTCAGCCGCGCTGGCCGACAGTGCTGCAACTACCGCCAGCGGCGCACGAGTCGTCGTCTCGCGCCTGGACGGCATCGACAACAGGGCCCTGCAGGTGCTCTCCTTGCTGCCGGATACACTCTGTCAGCACATAACTTTAAAGATGTCTATTTTCCTCCTCCTGCGTCTTTTTTTTCTGTCTTTACAGCCACGCAAAATTATATGTGAAACATTGGTGGTGTACGATTTGGTGGCATGGCGTCAGAGTTCATTGTAGGCCGATATTTCTGCCAGAAATGGCAAGGCCAAGGAAGGGAATGATTTTGCCTTAAAGCACGGTGGTGCTGTGCCCAACATGACACCATCGCTTCTTGACAGGATGTTTTATAAGTGAATGGTCAAGATGACATTACTACTATGATAGGTATGATAGGATTTCTCATGGGTGAATGGTTCTGCCCGAGCAGGAGGCTGCCAAGGGCTTGCAAGAGCGCCTCGGCGATGACTCAGCGGTGGCCCTGATGGGGGCGTCTGAGGAGGGCAAGGTTGCCATCGTGGTGGCGCTTGGAGGAGGCGCGGTGAAAAAGGGGCTCAAGGCGGGAGCAATCGCCGGGAGCCTGGCAAAGCTGTGCGGCGGTGGCGGCGGCGGCCGACCGAACCTAGCCACTGCCGGTGGCAAGGACCCCGCCGGGTTGCCCGCTGCGCTCAAAGCCGCTGAGACACAGCTCATGGAGCAGCTTTGATAGTCGTGCACTGGTCTAAAGTTGTATGGCAGGAGGGTGTATACGTTATATAAATGGGATTAAATACGTTTGTTGGAGGAGTCTAAACTAGACTGTCTCAGCACTGAAAGCACTGTTTTGTTTATCGATTTAAGCTTGAAACACATTGCAGATTTTTCAAAGCACCGCATGATTCAAGTCTAAAGAGTCGTGTATCTTTTCAGGCAACAGGTAACAGCACACATCCATCCAAGTATTCTTATTTCCAGGCAACAGCAAAAGTTCAGGGGCTGCAGAAAGCTGGGTCACAGACATGCATGACATGACTGTTCCACCATGCTGACTGGTCTGCCTACTGCCAGTTCCGCTCCACTGGCACATCGCGGCCAATGATGTCAGCAAGCGCCGCACCCGACATTGGGGTCGGCAGCGGCGCGCGGCGCATCCCGGGCCGGGAAAAGTCCTTGTACCATTCGCCCTTCACCCCCTTGACCAACTCCCTGGGACTGCGCCGGAACATGCCCACCGCCAGCTCGCGGATCCTGCGGTTGCCGAGCGCCTTCTGCGTCTGACTCAGCGTCTGCTGGCTCTCGAACGCCTCGATTAGCGCCTTGACAGCGTTGCGCGCGCACCTCGACCCGTGGATCTGCCCCAAAACACACGCCGCCCTCAGAGCTGTCCGATTTGACCTCGTCATACTCAGTTGAACACAAAATTTGCAAGTTCAAAATGCAAGCCATACAAGACAGTGCGAGCGCGAAGAAGGGAAAATAGGTTGCCTTGATTAGGCAACATTCCCGCTCAGCCCAGGAGATGGGCACATTCAATGGCAACAACAGAAGCCCCAGTCTGCTTACCACACATGCTTTATGCACGGCCTGAATAAATGTGCTGCAAGCCTAAAGGGCCCTTACTATTCAGACTGAGTTGAGGCCTACCTGCAGTGACTATGGCTTGAACACCAAAAATGCATGAAAAAAGCAGATTGGAGGAGATACCTTGATGCCGATGTTCTGCAGGCCGGCAAGGCGGCAGATGCTCTCCATGAGCTTGCTGGCACGGATGCCGCTGCCGCTAGTCATGGGGTAGGCATGCAGCGTCACGCGCCCGTACTTGGCCGTTACGGGGTGGATGATCGTGTGCCCCCGGAACCGCGGCACATAGAACAGGTTTTTTGACGCCTGGACACAGCAGCGCCCAACGCAGTGAGTCATCAGGACCTTGACAGTCATGTCTCACCGCGTAAGACCTTGCATGAACATCCTGCGGATAAGAACAAAGCAGCCACCCCCACACAAGCAGTCATGTCTGGCAGGGTGGAACCTTGCATAAAATCCTGCGAATAAAGAGATAAGATAAGCAAGCGTGTCGTGCCTGAGCATAGGCCTTCTTGACAGAGTCCGCCAGCTCTGCCGACCTGCCGACGCCCATTCCCAACACACCCTGCAGAGCTACCACAGAGTCTCACTGCACAACTTGACAGCCCCAGCAGCACGTTGCAGTATTGTAGACAGCACACACACGACACAGTAATATTGCGCTGCAATGGCCATGGAGTGGGAGAGGAGCGCACCGCAAAATTGCCGACCACAACCATGGTGGAGAATCTGCCGATGCCACCAGAGCGGGTGCCCTTGTTTGAGCGATTCACATCCACCACCTGCCCAACGGATGAAATGTCGAAGAAGCTGATAACCTCGTTGCCAAGAATCATTTGGTTCCTTGAAGAAGGGCTGTTTCAGATATCTGCATGTGGCATGCAGCCTGCAATATTGGGTTATGCAGGCCCATGTTGGGTGCAGGCATGGTCTGCCAGTCACGTTGGAACATGGATATGAAGACTGGGCCATGCCTGCATTTTGAAGTCCGACATGAAGTCCGCCATCTCTACTTCCATGCGCTCCTCGTTCTCTGAGCCTCGGTTCATTGGCGGCGTTCCGCCCCTTCCCTTCAGGATCTGCGTCAGATGGAACCTGCACGCGCAATGGAAGTTTGGTACTTTCAGCTCATGCCATTCAGTCCCCATTTTTTTTGGGTTTTCCTTATCTGTAACAAGATTGCCTGATCGTGGTCGGAATAGGCTCTCCCCAGTAGTATTTACTCCCATGCTGGAGCTTGCACATCTAAAGCTGACAACAGCGCTTGAAATTAGGAGGAGTGACCTTGTGGCATGTCAGGCTTGCGTCAGGCTATCTGCTGAGGGACGTGAAACTCACCGCGCCTGCGTTTTGCTCATGCTAAAGAGTGGATCGTCCTCATCCAGCTCTTCATCCTCGTCAGCGCTGAGCTCTCCTCTCCGCCGAGAAGAACTGAGCACGGTGGCATCCTCGTCAATCTCATCATCCTGAGCCACCTGCATATCCACACAAAAGTCAGCATCCAATCCAATTTTACACTCAACTTCAAGCGGAGACCAGAGGGTAAGCATGCATTTGAATGATTCAATGGGATGTGCACCTGCTGGGCATACTGCCTCATGTCTGCCTCAAACGCTGCGACTCCAAAGTCATCTACTGGCTCCCCGGCATCCTCTCCATCTCCACTGTTCCCAGATGTTTGTGTCTGCGCGCAGTTTGGCAATCAGATAAATGCAAAAATCCAGTGCAAGAACAGAGCACAGGAGATGCTCAACTGTAAGCAGCACGCACCGCAAATCCGGCTGCATGGCGAAGCTGTGAAGTCAACCTCTGATTACTCCACTTTGATTGACGATTACTCCTGTCAGCTCGTTCATCATCATATGGTCTGCCAGAAACAGATGGTGCACTCCAACTGTGGAGAGATCTCTGCTGCGCCAGAGGAGTTATTGCAGCTTGCGAGCAGGAAGATAAAGCATTGGCACTCTTTGCAATCGCAAGATCTTCCCTGATGCCTGATCTGACTGCCCTCAAGACAGTCTGGGAGAGGCGCGTAAAGCTCATGCTGACCCACCCTAGCAACAGCTTAGCATGCAAGCAATGTCACACATTCCTAATCAGTAGAGCTAGAAACTTTGTTTTGCATAGATTTGACACAACAATTTCTCTTTGTCCCAGAACTTTGTATTTACACAAATCGGACACGTGAGATCGTCCGAGGTGCTGTACCCTTAAGAGCACAAACGAAGCAAGCATGACCTGTCAGACATGTATCTTTATTGCTGCGATTCGTCCTATTCCTGTTGCACTTGGGATTGCCAGAAGGACCTGCCTGACCAATGCAGCCAAACTTGGCTAAAGGCTGCCAAGCTCGAAGGCTCAGCCCCAAGCCCAGCCAGTCGTCTTGGACTCCAAATTGAGTTAATTCGTGCGTCAAAAGGAAGGTTTTTGCTCGCTTTAGTATTGTCAAGGACCACAGGAGAGCTTCGAACCCCCAAAGATCTCGGATGATACTCTAGTACTAGCTGCATGGCTTGTATTCTTTGGTGAAAGTAGCTGAGTTTGCGTAGATCATCAGGTTAAGTGCCTTGAAATGTCACAGAAACTGACTCCTAAGCTCATACGCAAGCTTTTTCCAGAGCAGAATAGCAAAGAAATTGACCGGCTCGATGTCTCGGCAAAAGACATCGTGGAGGTGCATTTTCAGCTCATGCTCTGTACCAAGAACATGATGAGTCTTCATCAGATTTTGGTGTGGATGACACCAACATATTGCAGGGGCATGCATCTTTTCCTAGTGTGGGGTACTTCGGCTGCTCTGGTGGGGGCCTGGGAAGGATCCATCTCAACCAATCTTATACTTGTACCTTAATGGAGCAAAGCTGTGCGTATTGGCAGGTTGGTGACTTGACGACATGCCCTAGCTTGATCAGACTCGACTTGAGCCAGAACAACATCCAGGACACCAGTTTTGCAACCACCTGCCAGCAGATCAAGTGGCTATCACTTGCAAACAACCCGATCGCTGATCTGGGGCCACTGCAGTGTCTCACAAACTTGCAGGCAAGTCACCTTACCTCCCTGCTGCCAATTGCTCTGCGCATGCAGCAAAGTCAGCTTGCCACTTCAGCAAGGCTAATCGGGGTAGCCGCAATTGACACTTGCTACCACAATGTTGCAGGTTCTGAATGTTGGACATGGAAAGTTGGCTGGCAAGATCAGGATACAGGGTCTTGACCAGCTGGGAGCCCTCATCATCAATGACAACCAGATCACAGCCATCTCAGGCGAGCGCTCTGCTTGCCCGCAACAGCTTAAAACAGCGATGTACTGCTGCATGCAGAGCGTGTCTCAAAATACACATGATTTGCATTATCGTACAGACATGCTTCACTGGAACTGGCTGGTGCATGCAGGATTGAAGCGGCTGCCGAATCTGAACACGCTTGTGCTGAAGCAAAATGCCATCAAGGAGTTGGGCACAAGCCTGCACAAGTGTGGGGGCCTGCAGAAGCTGTCGATGGCACACAACCAGCTCAGCAGCATCGGGGACGCGCTGTCGCACTGCACAGCGCTAAAGGAGCTGCGGCTGAACCACAACGCCATCGAACTGCTGCCGGCTGAGCTGGCGGCAAATTCCCAGCTGCGCATCCTGGACCTGGGAGACAACCCCATCGCAGACACAGACGTCCTCAAGGTGCAAAGACAAGCTCATCGCGTTTTGTGCCTGTGAAACTATGATCTTGTGGGGTTATTTGTGTTTGCATCTGCACTGTGCCTAACAAAGAAACCTTAGCGAAATTTTGCTCTGGGCTATTATTGATAGCCATCTTTGGGGTTTCCCTTAAGAAATCTTAAAGTCCAAGAGACGGTCATCTACCAAGAGGCCATGGCTATGTGTTGAAGGGGGCGGGCTTTTCTGTGTGCAGGTCCTGGCAGCGCTGCCCTGGCTGAGGAATTTGAATTTGAAAGGCTGCGGAGTGTCCCAAACAGATGACTACCCGCAGAGCATCCTGCGCATGCTGCCAAACCTGGATGTCCTGGACAACAAGCGGGTGGCAGCTGAGCGCTCAAAGCAGCCCAAGGCAGCACTGCAGAATCCCAGCAGAGCAGAAGCCGCTGCAGCACAGCACACAGCAGAAGCAACCCGGCAGCATGCAACACAGCCCGCTGCGGGCATGCCAGATAGGAAGGACAGGACAAAGTCAGCGTCTACTTCGGCAGGCGGCGCTGCCTTGTCACCAAATGTAGGGAAGGACAGAGCCGCAGGGAAGAGCAGGGATCAGAAGATGCCAGTCTCTGAGGCGGAGGCGAGGGATGGCACGCGAGCAAAAGAGAAGAAGAAGCGTGGTGTGCCAGAGCAAGAGATGCAGGATGTGGGCGAGCAGACATGCATGCGTGATGGCGCAGCAGAGAAGGACAGCGTAGGTGCGAGAAAGAAGCAGCGGTTGCAAGACAAGGACAGGGGACCAAGAAAAGAGGCGGCAGCCGTCACCAAGGCTTCATCTGACAAGACTCCTGGCAAAAGTTCTGTGATAGAGGAAGGCGGCTTGCCTGACACTAGGGCCCCACACAGACCGGCAATGGTGGGAGTTTTCGAGGCACGTCCAGACGCAGGCGACAGAAAGCAGAAGTCGGCCGCACTGGCACGAGGCGCACAGGTGTGTACTTCATGCGAAAGTGCTATCACGAATGACTTATCAACAAGACTGTGCTTTCTACGCTGTGTACCTGACAGTGTCTATGCTGTCCAGATCTAGTACACTGCATGAGATGCTTTGTGTCTCTGCTTTGAACAGGCTGCTGCTCTTCTGGCAGCCGAACCAGAAGCGCTCGGCACAGCAACTGGATGGTCTTGGGAGGCTCCAGCACCGGGTGCTGCAACAGATCCGGGGATGTCAACTGACAAGCATAATGGCAAGGCAGGGCAGAAGACGTCAGCGAAGCCGGAGCAAGCTATTGTACGACCAGAAGCAGCTGTGCGGCTGCCAAAGAGCAAGAAAGCCAAAAGCAAGAAAGCAAAACAAGGCGCAGCATGAGCAAGTCTCTTGTTTGGGATTTCAAACTTGTACTCTGTGGCACATCATGGGCCTGATTGCTGGGCAACACAGTCGTGTAAGATGTTCAGATTCTCATCACTGGAGACAAAATTCATGCACTTTGGTTCTCTTGTTCAACTGTATTCCCGATGTTCAAAAAATCAACACGTGAATCAGGCAGGACTCAGAATCTGGGGAGCTCGCTATGCTTCTCCCACAAGTAATTTTCCTCTCCCAGAAGGTGTGCTGCAGGGTGCTGTCCGGAAGGGTGCCCTCCTGGCTGCTGCTGCCCCACAGAGCACCCCTCAAATGCATCTGCTTCACTGCTCCACCGCTGAAATGTGAACTCCCTGCAATCACAGGCACATCATCACACATCTCCGGTACATAACCACCATTACTGTGCATGAATTGCACGATCGGACATTTGCAACTGTGTGGCTCCAGCTGGGAGATGTTTGCATTTTGTATGCACTTTTGACCGTCCTCCCTAGTTTGGCGCTCACACTGGCTTTCATGTATGCATTCTCTTCTGGTACAATTGGGTGCCATACACGCTGAAAAAAACCCACGGCATTCAAGTTCTTTGGAAGGCCCTCAGATGTGTCAGCAACTTGCCTGTTGCCAAAAATCCTGCGCAGCGTGGGACCTAGTGTGACAGTGTGCATGTCAGATCGCGAGCGTTTCATGACCCTGCCACAGCTGTATGGGAATCGGGGCAGCACGCCTTGACTTGTACCTGCGCAAGCAAGTAGCAAGTCACCTCATGACAATTAGTCACAATCCTTCACAGGATCTGCAAGATATCCAAAGTTCTTGATCCTGTGGCTGCAACAGGCAGTCAAGTAACCTGTGAGTCAGAGACACATGGTTCAAGGGACTTGTTATGAGGCAGAGATGAAGAAGTGCACTGCAGATGTGATTGACGGCCCAGAGGCTCTATAGAGGTGGCAGAAATTGGATTATATTGTGGTAGACACTGCATTATTGTACCTGGTTCCCTGAAGAGGAGGTGCATGATAGAACCGACCAACAGGAGGCCGGACAGCACGAGCATAGGCGGAACAAAGCTGCCTCCATTCGCATCTGCAAGCGCGCCGATCAGCACAGGCCCACAGAAGCTGCCCACACTGCCCAGCATCTTCATCAGCGCAAATCCTACAGAGCATCACCAACATGATGTCAGCATGATGATGACGATGATGATGATGTCATCATGGTGTCAGCAACTGCGCGGCTGCATGTGGCTGCATTGCACCGAGAAACAAGACACGCACATCCACAACACGCCGATCCTGTACTAAACAGTGCATCTATGGTAGTCTTTGCCACTTTCAAAAGGCACGAAATTCAGGGGGAGGACTGTGTACCTGCCGCAGCATTGGTGCCTTGCAGAATGGCCGCAGGCCAGGATAGAAGCGGCCCATGAACTGCCCAGATGCCTCCGGCCGCGAGGCTCAGGCAAATGAAGGCCGCCCAAGTCACCCGTCCCATGCAAGCAGGCATCAGCGCCAGGAAGAGTGCACCCAGAAACAAGGACACTGCGCCATGCCACTGCCTCTCCGCCGCCCTCTTTGACAGCTTCGCATTCACCTGCGCACACAATGCACGTGCTTGTGTCGGCCGTCGTGCGGCTGTAGATAGAACTGGGGAGAGCCTATTCAGACCATGATTAGGCAAATCTGTAAGAGATCAGTCACTTGCACATACAAAGTGAATTTTTGGTGCAGTTCTGCTCTATTTGTTTGGCAGGTGTATGGCAGCTTGCACGTTGCAAGCAGGGTGCCATGCTGCAGCAAGGCTTGATGATCAAAGTTGTCTCACGTACAAGGCAAGATGAAGTATTTTGGACAGGGGTTTAAGACACGCACCAACATACATATGGAAGCAATCCCAAAGGGGATGCCCGACAGCAACGCTGCTTGTACAGTGTCCCATGTGCTTGGGACTGCCTCCTGAACATCTTCTGCTTGGTCGGCTGCCCCTGCTGTCCCTACATTTACCAAACAGACTCCGTGTCAGCCTTTGTGTTACTTGTATAAAAGCTGCATCTGTGCTGGGTGCTGGGTGGTGAACAGGAGGTCTACCTGAGGTTGAGTCAGTGTCGAGGATGGTGTGAATTATGATTGGACCCCAGAACACAATGCCATCCAGCCCAGTTGCTACCAGCGTCCACACAATTCCCAGGTACCTGGCACGCAACACCAGAGCACTTGGCGTCTTGGCCATGAAAATTTGTTAAATTTCCATGGTGACCAATGCTGTAGTCAGGGGACCTTTGAAGGTAGTCAAGCAGAGCATGAATACCATTTGGGCCACTCAAAGCCACAGATATATTGGCAGCCACCCACCAGATACACCAGTTCTTGTAGAAGGGCTGACTGGACTGCGGCTCCTCAGTTTGTGAGATCCTCAGCTTCTCGTCCATCTGCTCCTCCCCTTCCACTGGCGCCGATTCAGCCCCTGACTGCTTCAACTTCCTGCATTTCCCACTTCGTAATGATGGGTTCTCACAAATGTGAGCGTCCAACCTTCAATGATAGGATCTCATCCTCAGGAACTCTCCCATGTCACCAATGATGATGGGTCCTCTTCGTTTTGTGCGCAGAGCGCGGAAACAAGAGCATCAGGAGCGTGTGAGGAACATCCAATTCTATAAGCCTCTCGGCAACGCCTCCAAGGCATCTCAGTGCAAGCAAAACATTGCAACATTGCAGGGAAATGCACGCAGAGTTGGGGCATTGGGGCATTGAATTGCTTCAGTTTTTGCGCCAGGTTTTGCGCTGTCAATCCATGCTGGTGGAGGAAGTGCAAGAATCGAATAGACTGGAGAGCGAAAATTCAGGTATTGCTGAAAGTACCTAGTCCTTAAGGACTGTAGTAATATTAACAATCCAAACTTGCTCTATTCTTAAGGCATTCACCTGTCGATCAGCCACTGGCGCTCGTCGGGGGCGAGGAAGGAGGCTTGTTCAGGGCTGTGGGCCAGCGAACACCAGATGGCAATGCCCAGGGCCACCGCTGGGAAGCCCTCCAGCAGGAACAGCCACTGCCAGCCGCGCAACCGAGCCAGGCCGTTCAGGGAGAGCAGGGCGGCTGCTATGGGTCCCCCCAGGACCCCCGCAACTGCAGTGGCGGTTGACACCGTTGTGTATGCCACCCCCAACTCCTTGTCGTCATAGAACAGCGCCAGCGAGTACCACATCCCTGCGCATGAAAGTGCTCTTGCAGGCATTCTCAAGATTTCAATAAAATATCGTGCACGAACATCCATATGATATACATCATGATCGTTGTTACAGAAACTAAAGATGCAGTACATGCAAGCTGCATCTTGACCGCTCAAGGGCCAGAAACACCCCACAAAGATCTCATCCCTCTCCTTGTTCTGGGTCCAAGCCCTCTTTGTGCTCATGCATCTGTCTACCATATTTTGTTCAGTTGCGGTGGCACTCACTTGAGTATTTGATAGAGGGACAGGGGGTCTGTACCAGGATAGGCTCCACTCTCTGCCAAGCCCAGGATGAGTCGGAGGGTGTAGAACTGGGCACTGGTCTGCATCCATGCAAACAGCGTAGCAACGAGCCCCCACACAACAACGATTGTGCCCAGAAATTTGGGCGCTCCAACCCTGCAGTGGCCAGCACAAGACATGAGCAGTCACAGAAATGGTCTCTTTGATGGTGGGAGCATGTCATGATTAGGGGAAACCGGCCCTCACCTTGCACAGACGTATGTGGAAGGCACCTGGAAAACCATGTATCCTAGAAAGAACAACCCTGCACCTCCAACAGGTACATCAGGGACGGATGAGCCCCCCAGCATTTCAGTTTGGCGCATGAACAGAAAGATCATGCAGCACATCGATTACAGTGCCTTGCCTTACCTGATCCGAGGCCATACACAGTATGGGAGAACTTTAGGTCGTGATTGAGCTGCAAAGCTGCATATGACAGATTTGCTGCACCACACCATCGGCGAGTTAGTCTCCTGGCCACAACTCATTATCTTTGCTTGAGACGTGAACTGGCCGGTCAGTGACTCACCACGGTCAATACTGCACAAAAGAGCCACGCTGAAAAAGAAAGGCAAGAGGTGGTGGTCCACTTTTCGGAGCACAGCCTTCCCATCAGTGCCCTGTTGCATAGAGAACCTGTGCTGTTCTTGGACTCCATTTGGTAGTGCCTCAGAGGGACGCATGCATGCTGCCTGAGAGGCATCATGAGCATAGCTTTCTCTGCCATGCAAGGCCTGCGCGTGTGCAACATGCCATTGGATTCACTAAAATGGGCTGTGCCTGCTAAATTGTCTGTGTAGGATATTAGGGAATTGACTCCTCGTACCTGCACTGGGTCATCACCGGATGGGGTGGTGCTCAATGTATACACAGGGCTCTCAACCGATCCAGGAGCTGCTGATGAAAATTTCGGTAGCAAATTGGAAGTCTCATCTGCAACAGCGTCCTTGGCTGCATGCACGTGTCCCCTGATGCCTAACATGCCATCTCCTCTTGTGACGTTGATTCATGATCTGTACGATAGCAAGCGCAATTCACTTGAGAAACAATTTGCACTCACCTGCTGTGTGTGTCATTTAATGCTTCAGGATAGCTTCATGACCAGGAGGACTCGAGCGACCAGCAACGCCAACACCCCATTCCAGAACCTCTAGGAACGGGGATCGGGTATCGGGTAGCGGCGTTGTCAAGATCGAAATTCTTGATGCTTGCGCAGTCCTCGGATCAATACAAGAGGTGGGCTCGTGTGCGAAATAGTCCTCAGATCAGGTACGATTTTACCATTTTGTTTTGGTGCCGGGGGAATCAGTACTACAGACAGACAGACGTTCAATGTAACAGTGAGATGACAACTTTGAGTCATTAACGATACAGGTATGTTGTGCAATTGAACTTGTTAGCGTGAATATCGAAGTCTCAAAGGACGCCTATTTTGGGGGGTTTCTGTAGCAGCTTCCTGAGCACCCTCTCTCACCTTGGACTCCCTCAGAACTTGTGGGAGGGCAGGAATTCCCCTCGAGGCTCTCGAAGCAGTCGATCATCAACGAGCTCTGGCTGTGACACATGTGCATGCTGGTTAAGCCTCCCAATGCAGCAATTGAATAGCGCTTGGAGGCTTCAGGCAAACTACTAGCTATAGGAGTTTTTGACTCTGCCGGAGGACCCTGCCATGCCAGTGGCAATTGCAAGCATGCCAGCAATTTCTGCAAAATTTTTTACAGTCACCGTTGTACAGCTCATCTGCAGCGCATATAAGCAATACTTCCATGCAAGGGGGCGAGACACCACTCCCAGCACTGACCTGAATTCAGGCCCGAAGATTCAGGAACCCTCCCGCATGGGCCATATGGGACAGGCCCTGCATGCAATTGCAGGCAGGCACCCAAACAATTGCAAAACTCCAATTAAGATATGTTCACAACTCGCCAGCTGTCCTGGATCTCTGGAACGGCATTGAAAATTGACAACACTCTGTGTCTGCCCTTCATTATCTGCAACGTCAGTAGAGAGGCTCGCGCTTCACATTCTCTCTCCCTAATAATATTGCATACGGTCCTTCAAATCTTGCAATAATCCGGAAATGATGCACTGCAGCATTCTGCTCTCAGTCCTCACAGATGACAGAGCACAACTCTTTCATACTTCACCGAGAAACACACACCAGCCCAATCTGTCCGTGTGTGTGTGCAGTAGCATTGCAAAGAGCTATGAACGAGCTCCAAAACCCCAACAAGAGGCCCCCATGACGGTAGCAAGACCAATTAAGGATCTCACGAGAGTCACAAACTGCCAGGAATAAAGGGCGACATGATATGGATGCCGAAACATCACTTGGGGCCGTCTATGATGACCCACATGGCCATCACACACTCAGAGTCCCTCCAGACATTTTCAATATATGGCGCAGGGAAAAAAGCTTCACCAGGAGTCGACTTCATCCCTTAGCCTCCCCTCTGCAGTGGGAGCCGGCCCCTTCAATTGCCTGGCCGGCACCCTTCCCCTGCCCCTGTCTTTCCCAGCTGCACTCCCTTCGCCATCCTCTCCACCCTCATCTACAGACCTCAAGCTCGCACCGCTCTCACTCCTACTAACAGCTCGCGAGGCTCCGTTCCTCTTTCGGCGAGCTTTAATGACCTGCGTCCCAGAGCCGCTGTCCTCGTCCGAGCCGCTGTCACTGCTTCCATTGATCCTGCTGAGGATGGACCGGGTCCTGATCACTTGCGTCCCATTACGGCCCCTGCCGTTTGAACTCAAACTCGAACTTGCAGTGGAGAAATCATCGTCGGACCCGCTGTCGCCTTCGTCCATGGAGGACTGGCTTCTGCGCATGCGGTAGCTACGCGCAGCTACCTCAAATAGCCCGTTGGCGCCGGACAGCCCCGTCTCGGCCGCCGTGTCCGCCACATGCTGGCTCCACTCATTTTCCCCCCGCCGGTTCAGCACCTGCCGCCATGTGCACACATGGTCAATTGCATGCTTGCCCAACCTCATTAGGCTTCATGCCAGACCGCCTTCCCAAGTACCCGCTTGACAGGAGACACAAGATGGGGAATCGGATCACCTTCTGATGGGAGGCAGTTGTCTATTGCCGATAAAGAATAAGTGGACAACATCTTGATCTGAGATGGACCCAAGTCAGCTGCGCATTGTGCGTAGCAAGAGCACAGTCTCTTTGCAGACATGGGGAGACACAGATCAGCAGGTGCATGCCTGGTATTCGAGCAGCTCTGCCAGTTCGGAGAGGCCGCCCCAGCGCTCAACAACGTGGGCCAGGTCGTAGCGGTTGGCGCGCACAAAGTCCATCTTGAGGGGCATGATGCGCGGGGGCAGGCCCTCCTGCTCGCAGAACTCCGCGATCTCCCTCTCCACGTTCTTCAGCTTGTCCCAGTAGCCGCGCGGCGCCTTCGCCTGTCGCCACCAGCATGTAATTAGGATTTCCAGGAAATCTACCACTCCGAGGATGACACAAAATGAACAGATTTCACTCCTATTATGCAATATCTTCACTCTGCACACAGGTAGTATCCACCCAAACCAGTTCTTGTCGAGCAGAATTACAGCAATCCAGTGAATTGACTTCTTTGCGCCGCCCTTCTCAAGTTCTATATGTGTGTATGTAAGTAATACATCAGGGGTCTGACCTTGTAGGCCAGCTTCCAGCCCATGCGCTTGGCGACGGCCGCGGGCCCGCCGTGGGCGACCATGGCCTTCTCGAGGTCGGTGCGCGTGATGGCGCGCAGCTGCGCGCGAGTGGGCATCGTGCCGGTGCCGCCAAAGCAGCGCTCCAGCTCAGCGGCCAGCAGCCCAAAGTCCTCCGCCATCTCAGACAGCCGTGGCCGCTCCGTGCGCCGGCGCAGGTACGCCGCCCGATTGCCCTCGCCTGCAAAAGAATTGTTCTTGGAAACATTCTTATGTGATCGGCGAACCCACAGCCTGAGGCCATAGAGTATACAACCAAACATTTGCTGAAGGACAATTTACAAGGTGACCAGACAACACATCAGCCGCCTTGCAAAGGTGCAGGCAAGGCCAAAAATAGGAGACAAGCCATGCAAACGTTGTATCTTATTCACTAATCTACTAAGATTCTACTGTTATTGTCTGTATAGTCAACCATGATAGCTACTGAATATCACAATAGTCAGCATTAGGGGAGCATCTTGCACGCCTCTACTAGGAGGCTGCACAGCATGGGAATTGCCCAGGATGTACCTTGTGCTTCTAGCTCGGCGATGCGGCGCTGAAGCTTGAGGTCCTCTACGCGCTGTTTGAGGGCGGCCAGGTTGAAGGGAATGTCCTCGTAAACCACGCGCTCCAAAATGGGTTCCAGCAGGCCCATCATGGGCGTGCTGCGTGGGATCTTCACCTCCACCGCGTACTTCAGATGCGTCTCCTTGCGCCTCGCTAGAGACAGCGGCCGCAGCTGCAGCGCAGACACAAAGCTCAACTTTGGGGGTGACACCTTCACTATTTTCTCTTTAGCGCAAATATTGGTAGTCAGGAATGCTCTCCTACGCTGATTTTGCTTCTGCTGTCTGTGTTTGCTTTGTGTACTGAGCACAATTCAGCACGGGAACGCGAATGAATGGGCCAAAGGCATAAAGGTCTCTAAAACATCATGGATGACCATTTGTGAAGCAGAGGTGCGTTTTTTTATGCAGCGGCCGAAGGGGGAGAGAGGTTGTTGTAAGTAAACTACCGCTTCGGAGTGGCGAACAAGAAGTCCTGGTTCAAGTCTCCGGTTCGCCAGTGAGTTTTTTTCAGATTTCGTGTTTTCTTCTAATTCTGAAAACTTTATTGTAGTGAACACTCATTGAAGCAGCCCTCACATGTCACTCAACACCCAGATAAGCTTCAACACAAGGCTCTTCACTGTGATTGCTAGGCGGACCATGGCGAGGTGCTCACCTCATACTCTGGTTCGCTCAGCATGAATTTGCCCTGCAGGACCCCGAAGTCTCCAGCCACAGCCCTGAACTGGATCTCCCTGTGCGGCCGCTCATGCAGGTCCAGGACGGCCTCCGCATGCAATTGCATGAACATCATGTCCTTGAACCCCACCTGCCAAACAGCACGGATGTTCACACTCCATGCCCCACAGGACCATCAGCAGCAATTCCCACCTAGGACGGCAATTTGCAGTCACTTTTTTTCCAGATGCATGAGATGGCGGTGTCAATTAGCTACTCTGGCTCCAGACAGATCATCGGACAGACCTAAAAGATCCCTTTCACTGAGTCAAAGGGCAGAGGCCAGAGGCGCAGCGCAGCGCACCTGTCGCAAGCGCGTCAGCCGGGACTCCATGCCGGCAGGCACCGGCAGCCGCTCGCACACCGCCAGGTTTGGCACAAACTCGGGCAACGCCTCGTAGTCAGTTAAGACATCCCACACCTGCACGGAGAACAACTCCCTTAAAACCTTGAGCACCTCTATCCAGCTACCCACTCACAAGACAACAAAGCCCTGACGCATTTCACGTCGTCCTGTCACGCATTTGCATGGAAAGCAAGGGTGCACCTGGGACAGCACTCTTGCATGTTTGCGGTCTGCCAGACGAATGACAAGAAAAGCAAAGTAAAACTCTGAGAGGTTGTCCCTACCTCCTCCAAGGAGGCTTCCACGGCAATGACGGCCACGGCACGGCGGTGCAGCGTGTTATTTGTGTCCAGCCGCCGCAGGTGCACCTCCGTCAGCGCCTCCAGCAGAGACTTCTTGGCTGTGCCAATCGCCGGATAGGACGCCTGCATGCATCAGACAACAGCCAATCACGTACATGCCAAACCGAGCCGCGCACAATTCTCTCTTGTAACAAAGCTGAATTGCATGCTTTGCAGCCTGACAATTCATTCAGTTCCCGCTCGATCATGCAAAGATCAAGGCATGCGGGGGCCAAGGCAACAAGTTTAATATCATGTGATGGTTGGTTGTGCGAGAGCAGATTGTTTAGGTGATTCTCGCCTGCACGGCATCTTCGCGTCGGCGCCTCTCTGCCAGGACCTGGGCACGGTCTGGCAGTGGCGCAAATGTCTGACTCCGCTGGGCCGGCAGCGGAACTGAGGTGACGCCCAGGTAGCCTCCAGGCCCAAAACGCCCCTTCTGAGCCTCCTCCCAATTAATGTGTGGAGCCTGCACGACGCGCCAGCATGAACTGATAACATGCACCCGTGACCTGACGTACAAGTTACAAAACATGCAGGTGCATACTTGACATTGCTGATCTCCATTCCTACACAAAGTGCTACACATGGCTTCACACACAGAGTGTCAGGAGCATCAGCAGCAGTCCTGTGTGACACGTGAATAAGGCTTGCATAGAGGAACACACCTGCAAGCGCAGCTTGGGCCAGGGTGCTCTAGCTGGGCCCTTGGCCGGCAGCACCTCTCCGCGCAGGTCTCTGCGCTGGGGCCCAGGAAGGGTGCCCACCGCCTCGTCCCGTAACGCCCCGGCCGCAAACCGCGGCGCCTCCAGCTTTGCCCTTGCCATCTGAGTCAGAGCCCCATAAATATAAGCCATTCATTGCATTCATTGTGGTCTTGTGGAACGCTACTGTACTGCTTCCTCAAATGACCCATTTGTGCGCACAAGCATCTGTGCCACTCCCAGGCATGGAATTCACATTGATTGTTTTCATGTAGGCTCCTCCAGCAAATTGAGAGCAGACTGTAAAGTTCAGGCCACACTCTTCAAGTTCTAGGGGATGCCTGGTGAGTACCACGTGACCAGCTGACTTGAGTGCACATGCGACGGCCTGCAGTCCTTCTCCCTTCCAAAACAGACAATGCATCTCACAGCAGCCAGACATGTCGCGTGCAAGTGCTCACAGCAAAATTTGTGCCCACCTCTTCGGCTCGCTCGGCGATGGCGCAAATATTTGCAGGCAGGCCGGACTTGACGACCTTGGAGACGAGCGTGCTGGGAATGGACCACTTTGGGGCCACGCTGATCTCATATCTCAGCTTTGTGGTCCCCAGGGAGCGCCCATCGCGCACTGTGGGATCTGGCTCCACCGTCCACTGCCCAGAAAACTCCTACAATGATACAGCAAACGATGTAGTAAGCAAAATTGTCCGGAGGAGACAGGCATGCAGTCAATTATCGCCTGCTTACACGGACCACAATCCACATTGGCCTGCAATTAATGGTCAGCCAGCAACTTTGAGACCAATACTGCAAAAGATGCAGGACAGGCAGAAGAACTGCAGAGCTTACACTTTGCAAGTTGCAACCAGAGCACTGGAGTGGCAACAGGAGGTGGGTGTGAGTGGCCACAAGAGGTGAGCACCTTCAAGTTTGGGCTCTCGACCATGGCAAAGCGCAGCTCTCTGCGCCCCAGGGGGCCTTTGACCTCCTGCACGTCCAGCACGGCGCTGGCCTCCAGTCGCAAGTACAGGCTCTGGCTGCATCCCTGCTGGCGCAGCCGGTAGCGCGTTGCACTCCCCCCTGGCAGCTTCTCGCACACCTCCAGGTTCGGCACAAACTCCACCAGCCTGTCATAGTCTGTCAACACCGCCCAGACCTGCGCATAAGCATCCTGGCTGATGTTCTCACGATTAGGGCCCAAGCTACAAGCACACGTACGTGCTTCGCCGAGCAGACTTATGTGCTTCGCCGAGCAGATGCAGGCTCAAGCTAAAAAATGAATGCCTTTGACATGCTTTGATATGCCAGACATGGATGACGACTGGAGGTATGCAGATTGGAGGTCTATAAGAGGAGGGTGCCTGCCTCCTCAACACTGGCGTGCACGGTGACCTCTGCAAGAATGCGCTTGTTTTTGACCTTGTCCACCTGGACAAGCTTGACACTTCCACCGCCAGGATTCGGGAACACTGCATGACATACACATGCTCCTCAGTCTGACGATTTTATGAGTGAGGCAGTGGAGCAACACCAATCAAAGGTTTCAGCAATGGTCAGGCGTTCAGGATACATGACTTTGAATGCCTTCCGCAATCAGGGCAGCAGAGCCTTACTTCTCAATACAAATGATACATTGCCGCTGGTTTACCATTCAGAAAGATGTTCAACAAGGTGTGTATGCTCCTCACCTCCCGTGTACACTGCCTGTGTCTGTAGGGTAGAGGCGAGCTTCTGTCGCCTGTGCAGGCGTCTGATGAGAAATCTACCTGCATTGCACCGGTAATCGAGCGACGTGGGTGCTGCACGACACGTTGAGCTCGCCGACGCTCCAGAAACTCTCCTTGCTGCCAACTCACTTTCAATACAACTTTTTGAAGGAGGAGGGAATGGATTCAGCGATGGTAGCATCGGACAAACTAAGAAGGTTGGGGTAGACTGACAACCTTTGTGCCTATCTAATTGGAATGGCCCTGATCAACTCGACAAAAGCACACAAGCCGGGCTATGCGATCTAGGATTTGCCCACGTGGAAAGTGCCCACGTGCACGTGGAAAGTGCATCGGAAAGGCATGCTTAAAAGCTTACTGAGGCTCCTTAAATCTCGTTGCGAAAGCGAGAGTGTGACATAGCTGCCAATATTCCAAGTCTCTGTCCTGTCAAACCGAGCAGCAATGGATCAATAGATCAAGTTGATGTCCTGCAGTGCTGTTGCGTCCGTGTAGGATGAGAGCAGTCGGACTTTTTATTTATATACTCAATTTACGTGAGGGTGAAAAGTGATATTGCACATTTAGAAATGCTCACATGGACTCCCTTACTGCCCAGTCTACCTGGATTGCATCCTCCAAGGTACCCTTTTATGTGGTCAGATACCTCTCTTTGGTACATACGTATTTTCGTGGTGTTGCTGTATGCTCAAACAAATAGCTCGTCTCAACTGATGCTAACATTGTATTCAAATGGACAGGGAATTGCCCGCCATGGCATGCCACTGATACTTGAGCATAAGTCTCAGGGCTGGGCAGTGAAGCCTGAAAGGAAATTCCTATAGTGCAGTAGAAGTGACAGCTCGATTCTACACGCAGGGGTTGTCTGTCACCAGTATTTAACCAAAGAGGAGCATGCCAAAGGAGGAGGGGTCCTAATGTAGCTTGTCAGGGAGCGAGCTCCAGCAGTAATGGTAATGCACCAGGAAATGATGCATCGGCACAGAGCAATGCCAGTGATGGAACTCCATCCTCTCAGCGCCCTGTTCCCTGGACCATCATTTTTGACATCAGGGAACGGGAAACAATCTGGACCGATGAAAACAAGGTACATCGCCCTGCCCTTCTTCATGCAGAATTTTTGCATTCCTGTATCCTCTTTCGAAGAGTGTAGTCCAATTTGCCACTGAATGGCCGTTGGGACTCTCCATGGGACTTTCTAAGTCGCTTGCTGTTTTGCAGGCTCGCTTGGTGCAAATGTTCGCTGCGAAAGAGCTGGGCATGGATAAGGACATGCTGTCATATCGCCTCCGCCAGCTGACGCTGCTTCTGCCGGATTTGAGTGCGTGATCCGTTGAGCAATGCAGCACACAGGACGAGCAGTCTGCAACGCAGGCGCACGCACATTTGCTCTGCTACATGTGTGTCTACTTTGTGCTTGGTGAGGAATCGGGATGTTTGCAATGCAGGTGGCAGGGTAGCATCAATGAAGCCGGCCCTGCTGGCAGACATCCTGCGAGACCCTGTGGCAGTGGCCGAGCGCTGCGTGGGTCTCAGGGACGGCCTGCCCTTTGCAAATGTGTCCAGACTCATTGCAGGCGACCCGGCGCTCTTGCTAGAGGCAAGTAGTCTGCCCTACCTTGGAACCCCCAATGAAGATGCAAGGCGTTGATGAACAAGCAATCATGATGGGCTGCATGCAGGAGGTGGAGGCAGTTGTGGAGAGAGTGCAGAGCTTGGCGAAGGTGCTAGAGATTGATGACCGGCATGCTCAGGAACTAGCCACCCAAGAACCAAGGTATTCCTTGCCCTGCCACAAGATATATCGCCTTATGCAGGTTTGCTTTTGCTGTCCACGGTCTGTGATGTGTGTATATAATTGCCAAGCTCTGCATGGCACAATATAATCATGCCTGTGCATGTCAGGTTCTTGGATGTCGAGGGAGTGTCAGAGGTGCTTGAGGAGATGGAGCGCCTGATGCCCAAGGCCAACCCAAAGACAGTCCTGCTGAGGGACCCTTCATGGCTGATGAGAGTGGAGCGCGGCGTGAAGAGACTCGGTCCACATCCTGACGATATCTAACTCTGTCCACACTAAGTAATGCTTGTTTCTGCCCAATTAATGTGCTCTCTATTCAGCGCAAAATACGCTGATTCTAGGCATGCGGGTGGCAGCTGTGCCATGGATGTATGAGGTCCTTTGCCAGCTAGGGCAGGGATGTAGGTCCTCAAGGCTTTCTGTAACATTTTGTTGTGTCACAATTGCAGGTCAAGGCTGAGTTGCGGTGTACACAGATCTACAAGGATCAGCACATTTGTGGGTCAAAAATCGAAATATTGTGTTGGACTCACTGTATCATCACTGATAATTTTATACCACCACTCTGAGACTCTGGCCAGCGTTTTGTATATGTGAGGAGAGCAGCGTAAATGATATCATGTATGGCACTGGGCAGGTACAATCAGGGCAGGAAATCCTATCGTCGATTCCAATGCAATCCATCTCTTGCCATAAAATCGAATGATTAGATTGCAAATGTTTTTGGTGCAGCATTTCTCTTACAATTTTGCCGGCGCAAGTGCCAAAGGCACGTCCCTTGGGTCCACGTTGTGCACTCAGAAGTGTGGTGTATCAAGATGTAACAATCAGTAACCTTTGATCTGGAGCCATGCAGACAGTATGTCGACAGCAATATTTTATGCATTTCCGATTGAAGGCAAGGCATTAAAATGTGTTGGCAGTCTCTGGCTCATTCAGCAAATCCAGCACCAACTCTGTACTGGCAAGATCCTTTGCCGTCTTTCCATCTGTGCCCTGCAATCATGACAGGAGCTTGTCTCAGCACTCGCAGGATTGTCTCATTTGTAGCACAAAGTGCTCCTGACTTTTGTGCCACAGACCTGTGCCAAATGCTCTGAAGGGCAATGCTTCTGTGATAGGCTTCCCTTCTGGAGCAGTCGAGCTTTACCTTGGTGTTGATATCTGCGCCAGCACGTATGAGCTCTGCCACCTTTGGGGCATCATTTTCCTTGGCTGCCATCAAGAGCAGCAGGTCCACAGGCGCCAAGCCCTCTGCAGAATAGAGATAAGTATGTTCATATCTGAGTCGACAGACACTCATGCATAGCCCTGTACAAGCTGGGGGAGTCCCGAGGACAATGCAGCTCGCATTATGTGGACAACACAAGCTTCAGGGGCACTCTAGCGTGGCATCATGCCATGATGGAGGAGGGCGTGGTACTCACGGGCAAGCATTGCATTGAGACGATCATACGTGCCCTGCATCAGACATACACGAAATTATTAATATTATATAATAGGAGAATTATGGAAATGAAGAGGTTCAATGGACAGCGGCCGTTTCACTGAAGCACCCAGCATTGCTATTCCCGGTCAAGCCAGCATACCTCGGTGGCAAGCATTCCCATGTAATTGAAGTAATGCTCCACATCGTCAGCGCTATAATCGTCCCTTTTTTGTGAGGCATAGACGCCTGCAGTGCACCACCTTTCGACAGCCAATCCTGAGGAAAATTGGTGCAGTACAGGAACAAATCAACATACGGCATCGATGCAGGGATCGGGAATTTCACCTGCATCTTCTGATGATCCTCTGAGTGGGTTCTTGAATTTGAAGAAAGCTCTGCACTTTGCACCATTAGAGACAGCTCTCTGCAACTGCCTGCCACTGGAAAATCTGGACTGAAAGTGAAATCTCTGTGCACAAATGGGGGTACTCAGAATTCTCCCGGTGCTGCAGCAGTGTTGCTGAACAGGGATCGATGATAACATCTTTGCAGCAACACAAACTTGCCACCCCTTCTTTCGTTAGTAGAAGACTCGGCTGAAGCAGTAATTTAAAGCTAAATAATATGTAGCAATGATACAAGACGGTAGTTAAAAACTGCACAATTCTGGGATCTATCTTATCGGGGACCAGAAATCTTGCGCCGTCTTCCGACAGGCCTCGCACATGCATGCACCACCGTGACAATATGTTCGTGAAGTGATTGTCCATCCAGCCAAAGCTTGATAAATTAATATCTCAGAATAATAAATTATGAACCTGGTGTTCAATGTGCTGCCAACCTTGAGCGACAGCAAGTTTGAAGGAAGGGGCGCTGCAGGCGTCTGTCAAACGTGTACTGCAAGTTGCGAATCGTTCTCCGAGAATTTCAAATTAAAGTATTTATGCAAAGATTGATTATTGGCACATTGTCATAAGCATCGTGCGGGTCCATCTGATAGACAGGCCTCGGCGATCTATGGTTTTCGACAGATTTAAAACGCAGATCGCCGTCACATTCTCGCAATTTTGCATGACTACAAAATGGTGAAACCAAGTAAGTACGCTTCCGCACACGATTCCTCGGGAGAAAGCGCAGGAGAGCTGGCGTCAGACGAAGCTGGGCACAGCTCTGACAGCAGCTATGGCCAACACCCAGCAGAGGCCCTCATCATTGCTAAGGCCAGGAGACGAGACTCACAGGGTGCAACCTCGTCGCCACTGCCAACAGCATCTGCGGTGCGTAGGCGACTGAGAGCCTTAGCCAGGTTTTTATGAAAGCGCCAGACCTGAAACTTATGTTTTATGTTGACCTCTATTGTGCAGGTTGTTGGCAAACCATCTCAAGAGAACGGGCACTTGGAATACCCTCCGGATCTTAGGAGCACTCCCTTGCAGGAAGAGCAGGGGACAGCAGCTGGGGACTTCACTATGGGCAAGGTGTCAGCGAAGAAACGGCATAGAAAGCGCAGACACACTTCAAAACTGTTGAAGATCGCTGTCAAGAATGCAGAGCTGGCTACTGATGCAGGTGTGAGATTCAGTGTCACAGAAACAGACAGACACGAGCCTCCTTGAGAGGTACAGCTTTGTGTGAAAGGCTTTCTCTGGGAATGCACTGAACACACTTCAACGACTACAATCCAATCACCACAATGGAGAGCATGAACGATCTGCTCAAAGGTGCAGATGTCATTCTTGTGTGCCGGTGTGTGACTTCATAGGGTACATGGTACATCTCCTTGCTGTGCTTTGGTCCGGCACCAATGTGCATGCGCTCTTGGCAGTGGTAAAATGAGCAATCAACCCTGTCAAAACTAATCAATGCTTACCGGCAGGAGGTCTCAACCAGGCCTGGGCTCGGGGTGTGTGGCGCTCGCAGGCGGCAAAGCAGTGGCCACGGAGACCACAGCTCTCAGGACACAGGACGATGACATTGACGGAGTCTCCCTGATGAGCTCTGACAGCGAGGAGGAGCGGGGCATCACTTTGGGAAACGCTCCTGATGCGCAAGGTGCACACTCATATTGATCCAGGCCATCTTGAATTCTCTGCTCGGTTTAACACTGTGAAAGACTCCTGCCAGAGGACAGGTGTTCAAAATGGCACATGTCTTGATAATCCTGGTCCCTTGCACTGCGTATTGGACACCGCGAATCCTTGACCGCCAATCCTGAAACGCATCTGAAGGATGGGACTGCCCTTGGGGAACATCTGTCAGAACATTCCCTTTTAGCATGTGGGGGGCATGCTGAGATATGCGCGCATGGGTATGGGCTGCAGGGGTGAGTCGGCCGGTGCTGGCTGCGCCCGTGGGAGTGACGGTAGTGCCGGAGGGCGAGGAGGCCGTGGCACGCGCGCCGGAGATGCAGCGGCTGCTCAGACAACCGCGGTGTGTCCTCGGCTCACATTGCAAATATAAAATAAGTTTCATCTTCCCGCTCCCCATCTTCTTTTGTGCATTAGTGCAGTGTTAAGGCACCTACATTGAGAGATACCGAAATCTGTGATGCCAGAGTCCAGCTAGATCAGTGCAAGTTGTCTGGCTGCCATAAGGCGCTAGATAGGGCGGCCTGACTGTCACATCAAAGTGCAGATGGTGCTTGAATACACAAGGTACTGGTTGAATGAGGTGCGTGGGCGGTGCAGGTACTTTGACGAGGATTTTGAGTCGGCGGCGATGCGGTGCTTCAAGTGCGGCGGCCAGGGCCACATGGCGCGCGACTGCCCCAACGAAGAGCGCCAACGCCCGTGCCACCTGTGCGGCCAGTTCGGCCACACCCGCTACCAGTGCTCCAACAGTGCGCGCCTGGACTGCTTTAGCAACCTCAGCCCAGACATTTGCTCACTTGGCAAACAAGCAATTCTGTGGTATCATGTCATCACGGACAACGGACAGATTGGTTTCTTGCACCCCTCCCCTGTTCAAAGCCTGCGAGCAAACCTCGGCAGCTTGCTGTTTTGCAATTGGCCTAAATTGTTGCAGTAGGACTGTATGGATGCCTAAACCCAAGTGCACGTGCTCTTTGAAAACCGTAGGTGAGGTGCACTGAGAGTCCACTGCCATCCTGGCTTCTGTAAACCCGAATCTGTGCATGTTGCAAGGCGCCAGCCCAGCAAAGAGGGTGGCAAACTCTTGCATGGCACGAAATGCCATGTCTGACATTGACAGTGTGGGTGCCGCAGTGATCTGCTTCAAGTGCAATAAGCCGGGGCACCTGGCGCGGGACTGCGTGAACGGCTACGCATCAGCGGAGGCTGCACCCCTGTGCCAGCGCTGCGGTCGAGAGGACTGCCCTGCCGCCGGCGCACCCGACTATGTCAGGTCAGCACACTCTTCAATCTCTCGCAACTCCTCTCACATACTTACGGATGCTGATAGGCTGAATTTAGGCTGATTTTATGCAGCTGCATGGATGAACCGGGGAGGTCCTGTATGCGCATTACTGTACCAGCATATATTTGCTCGGCAAAATACGCTTAAGATTGGCATTGCTGACGACTGACAAGTGCTCAAGAGTGCACACTGTGCCATGCCTCTGTACTTACAGCTTAGGGAAGCCTGTCTACGAACAGGTAAGGTGATGGCACTGCTCTGTCTATGCCCTTGGTTGACAAGGAGTAAATTGGTATGCCTGTGTACTTACAGGTACGAAAATATAATAATTAAGAGTTAAGCGCTGCTCTTTATCCACTGCAGGGCGGAGGGAGGCTGCACTGGGGAGTATTTGGAGGGGGACCTGCGGCAGGCGCTCTGCGTGGCATGCGGGCGGCGCGGCCACCTGTGCTGCCAGCTGGCTGAAGGCCTGCCGCCCCGCAAGACCTCCTGCTACAACTGCGGCGAGGGCGGCCACGTCGCCGAAGACTGCTGGCGGGTGTGCACACCCATCTAGTACAGGGAACACCAATTGTAGGTGTCGCTCGAGCACTGAAGGATCCATGACCAAGGAGACTTGGCATGCCCTATGTGAAATATACGGAGAGGGTGACAAGCGTGCAGAGGTTGCAGGTTCTTCTGTAGATGCACGCCATACAATCCGTCAAAGTTTCTGCGCAAGGGGAATATGGAGTGCCACAAGGCCTTTTCGAACCTTTGTGTGAGTCGAAAGAGCCCTTTTTGGTGCAGGAAAAGCCACAGGCGGTGCAGAACGAGCGCAGAGGCTTCGGGCAGCGCAGGTTGACTGCGGTTCCCCGAGGCGGCGGCGGCACGGAGCACACTTACTACACCTCCGCAGTGTCCAGCAGGTGCCACACATGTCTGATCCTCAAAAGTGCATGTGCTCACCAGCCCTGCTGTCAATGCCATTGCAGGCTGGAACTCCCCATTGCTTGTTGGGATGTGCGGTGTGCGATCATGCGCGGGTTGGTCAAAAAGGCTGCCTGAGACTGGATGTTTGCAGCAGGACATCCTGGGACACGTATGGACGGGAGGATAGCTACACAGGCAATGGCTATGCAGGTGCTGTCCCTTACTTCTTTCTGTGACAAAGGCTCTGCTCCTCTTGGCAGAGACAAATGCAAGTTTGCGCTCATTTAGAAAAGCGGTGTGTCTCGCATGCACCTTGAGAATGCAAATGCCGAGGTTGGTATTGAAGATATGTGTCCCTTGTGGAGTGCAGGTCAGCGGATGGGCAACACATATGGGGGGTTTGCAGGAAATGGGTATGGCCAGGGAGCTGCCACTAGCTACCGCGGGGCTTCCAGCACCGCAGAGCGGGTGGCTAAGTTTGCAAGAGCCACTCGGATGGAAACCCAGGAGGATCAGCCTCAGCAGGGCAGGCAGGTCACCACATATTATGACAGCCATGGATACTGGCAAAGTCCAGAGAAAGGCAGTGCTGACTGGAGGAAATACGGTTCCACCCGCAAGAGGCGATAGCGTTATAAGCCTCTCGGACTTCAAGATGCGGTAATGTGACTTGTTTTATGTCTTGTCGTGACCAGCTGTGAGGGTTGATGGGTGGACAGGACAATGCGTGCATGGCTGATACAATGTGTTTTGGTGCCTCACTAAGTCAATCTGTGACGGTTACAGTTGGTTGGTCAATCAGCCTCACCAATGCCAGACTTGAACGCATGTTGCACTGTGTTGCAGTCATTGCATTGCAGACAGTTTGTCTTCACACAGCTCTTTACTATTAGAGAGTGTAAGTAGAGATGAGATCAGAAGAGTCAAAGTAATAATATACATATGGGACACAATAGCTGGTTCAGTCCAAGTTTCGCCTGCCTGCCTGCTTGACACCTTGCAACCAAGGCCCAAAGCATGCGTGAACCTGGACAAGTAATAGCTCTGATACTGTCCACATAACCATGCATTGACCTCTGTACCAGTACGTCAATGCCAGAGAGGCTGCAGAACGCCAACGGAAGGCCTGGCAGACCCCTCTAAGTGATTCATCCACCCTGCAGCTTCCTTAAGGTCTCTTCCCTTGCGGCTGGCTATGCAGACTCACAAAGCCTGCAACCTTTCATCGTATCACCTAACTGGTAGGGAGAGGCAAAACGTCGCAAGGCCCAAGGCTGGCGCTCAGGCCAGAGGCTTGGTGTATGGCTCCAGAGGCTCTCCCCTGAAGCGAGCGCCCCTCTCGCCATCCTCGTCCATGTCACCCCAGTTGACATACTGCTCCTTGGTCTTGGGGAAGTCCCTCGGGCTTCCAGCCACCTGCAACCGGCGCTCGCACATTCAGAACCCACCCCACCCCCTGCCCTGGCTTAGCATACACAAAAGCTGTGAAGGAAGGCTGGTCTTCTCCAGACATGCATAGGTGAGCGAGTGCCCCTTGGATTGAGCCAGGCATGTCTTTGCATCCTCCATTGACTGGAATGTACTGTATCGCCCCAACTAGAAATCAAAATGGTGCCTTGGGGACCACTACTCATGAATAACAAGCAATGTGGAAGCCATTTAAATGCCATGTAGATTTGGTTGATCTGAAGATTCTCAGGCAGGCGTAGCAGTCTCACCTTGAAGCCTGCATCGTCTCCGCCAATCACATGGTCGATGAGGCCGTACTCCTTGGCTTCAAGCGGCGACATGTACCGATCCCTGTCTGTGTCCTCATCAATCTGCGCAGCAGCCAGGCCTATCAGGAGTCTTGCTTTGCCAACCATTTTCTCCACCATGTTTGCCCTTTTTGTATTTACAGTACATGAATCAAGGTGGCCCAAATCATTCGCAAGCCCCCAGAACTTGCTATGATCTCAGCGATTGGAAAATGCACAAGCAAATCATTCGCAAGCCCCCAGAATTTACTATGATCTCAGCGTTTGGAAAATGCACAAGCACTTCCTTGCTGCCAGGGTGATAAAGCAGGGCACCAATGCAGCAGCAGACCCAGATTTCTGGGAGCTGGTTTCTGCCGTCCATCTAAACCATGCAAACAACTGAAGGCCAGAGATTGACGAATAAAAGATAGATCTGACAGGAGGCAGCACCTTATCAATGGGCTGCCCGGTGCACTCGGACATGATGCGATTGAGATTGGCCTTGTGGTACATGATCTCCTTGGCCTGGATCTCGATGTCCACTGCCTGACCGCTGGCCCCTCCCAGCGGCTGGTGGATCATGATGCGCGCGTTGGGCATCGAGTAGCGCTTGCCCTTGGCCCCGGCCCCCAACAGGAACGCCCCCATGGACGCGGCCAGCCCAAAGCAGTAAGTCTGTATATCCGCGCGGCACAGCTGCACGCACATGCGCAAAGCAGTGTCAGAGAGCGAGTTGAGTGTTGTTTGTCTCAGCAGCAACTTCAGAGGGCCATTCATGTGATTGAATTCTACTGGATAGGCGGAATGCGGAGAGGGGTGGAGTCTCAAGCTCATCAGGACCAGCTGATTTTTTGAAAAGCAATATGTAGGCGGACTGTAGGATTCACTGGATGCAAAATGCAGGAAGGGTTGGCCAGAGACAGCGTTTCCAGCGCAGTACGAATGCAGTATAAGCCGGCCAGAGACAGAGTTTTCTGACCTGCATGGCGTCATAGATGCCCATGCCTGCTGTCACAGAACCTCCGGGAGAGTTGATGAACAGTTTGATGTCCTGTGCGTGCATCACACGGATATATCTGAGCACAGGTCATTTTGGGGCCACGCACAGTGTAAATTCCTTGATCTCTTTGGAGCACACGTCCTTGCGCAGTAGCTGCTGTTCTGAGAGAAGAGTACCTTGGTGGCGTCCTGTGAGTCCAGCAGCAAGAGCTGACTGATGATGGCATCTGCTGCAAAGTCGTTCACCTGCACCAACAGCAAATCGTTGGGTGTCTGCCACAAATCACGGCCAGACAGGAACTCCACTGGACCAGAGATTAGGTCATGAAATCGCACCTCTCCACCCAGAAAGACGATCCGCTGTCTCATTAGCAATCCAAATGGGTCTCCAGCCATGTCTTGTGTCCTGGACGCACAAAACTGTTGAAGCTTCCAGGTGTAGAATCACAACTTTGTTTAAAATGTTTATTCGCTAATTCAAGATCAAAATAGAATCTTCTTTTCATTTTGCTCCTGTCTTTGTGATCACTTTGCAGGTCTTGCTGTCTCCCAAATCACTTGAGGAAAAGTCACCTAGGAGTCATAATTGGCTGCTGCGCCCTGATTTCGAGCCCAGATTGGCGTTTCAATGAGTTTCTCAATTTAGCAGATTGTCCGTGTGCAAATCCCGCTAATCTGGGGCTCTGAGCGCTTTTCCAGGCGGCTACGACATTGCACGAAGCCTGCTGTGCAGAACGTGTCCTCTGTGCAGGTCCGCAGCTGCATGAGCAGGGAGAACTTATGAGCCCCAAAGAGGAAGCCATTTTGTAAAGACAAATTGACCAAGGCAATTGCTTGCTGTTATGCATTGCTGGATGCTTGGTTGAGGCTAAGGTTACGGATCGAGATCAATCCGCCGTCAAGCCGCCTAATCGCCCGTTCAATGGACACCTTCATGTTTGTGAATGGAATGTTGGCAGCTGAGATCAGGAAAGACTTGCAGGGAGGCATGCAGACATCTACAACTTGAAGTCAATTTGATGCAGCTTTGCTAATCATGCATGCCTGTGTAAAAATACGGCTATCATGCAGATCTGCAATTAATCTAGACCAGCAATTAATTAGGTGATGTTGACATCAACATTGTCACCATGATGGAGACCACTATTGGCACTGGTCAGTCACCGGTGCTCCTTGCAAATTTAGAACTGGCAGGCACTGCGCAGCACTGCATTCCAAATCAGCCTGGATTCTAGATGTTGACCGTTCATGAATTTGATGACTTCGAAGTCATTGAACAAGACTGTCTTGAGGCGCATGCTTCCAAAGCAGATTCTGTGCATGCAAAAGTTTGTCCAATTGGTAGGCTTTCACTCCAGCTAGTACAATTGCCACTAGCAGAACAATCCATGTGCAGCTTGCTTATTTCTGCGCAGTACTGGTACCAGTGAATACATATATAGATATAATGGATTTCCGAAGACCTTCTTCACTAGCACTTTAGAAAGCTCCCGGGAAAGGGCCCTACAGGCCTGATCTTCACCCGTTCCAGCTGCATGCCATGAGGGTGACCAGCAGGGCTCTGCAGCCTGTGACCAGCAGGGCTCTGCAGCCTTACTCCTTTGACTGGAACTTGATGGAACGGCTGTTGACGCAATGCCTCTGGTCTGTGGGGTTGGGGAATCCCTGCAAAGACAAGCGGCCACTTGATCACATTGTGCAAGTTCTGCATGCCCTCGCAATCTGGCACAACAACCCGGCTAGCAATTATGACACAAAGCAGTACCTTTGGCACACTCACAATGTTCTTCAGATCCTCAGGTGAAACCAGCATGTTGTGCAAGCCGGGACAGGGAGTCACCTCTCCCTCAAAGACATGCCCCAGGTGGCCACCACACTTGGCACAGGTGATCTCCACTCTGCGCATGCCATATGCATTGTCCACATGGCGGTCTACGGCGCCTGGGATCTCCGCATAGAATGCCGGCCAGCCGCAGCCGGAGTCAAACTTGGTCTCTGACCTGAACACCCAGCCACCAAATCAACATTCTGAAACCCAGAACATGTTTGTGTTCTCCGTGACGATCTGTATCTGATCTGCAAGGCAGCGTTTTCCTCCTTACCCTGGCGCTCCACCTGTCTTTCGTGCATGGACTCTCTCCTGCTACTTCAATTCAATCTTTCTCACTAGTAACACAAGCAAGCTATCACCCAGCTTGGGTAAGTCATGCAGAGGTGCTGTGGATCAAGATGACAGATAGGAGTACAAGATGGTGAGACTATAGAGGTGAGGGACTCACGTGTAGAGAGGAGTGCCGCAGCCTGCACAGTTGTAGTCACCCTCCGCTTTGAACTTGTTATACTCGCCACTCCCAGCAGGTTCTGTCCCCTTCTGCCTCAGAACTCGGTACTGCAGACAGAGCCATCAGGAGCTCAGGACGCAAGATCGTTGTTTCAGCTCAAAGAGTTTGGTGGGATCAAATAAAAAGGAAACAAGAGCAAGCACACATTGCAAGTTAAGGTTGGCTTCTGGATTGACGTCAAATGCAGAGTGCAATCATTCAACTTACGAAAGCTTACTGCTTGCAAGCACAGGGCTTATGCAAAAGTATATAAAACAAGTGCTTTTTCGGACCAACTATGTGTCACAGTCTAGCAACTGGAACGAAAATATAGAAAATCATGGGGGAGTCACCTGTTCGGTGCTAAGCACCTCCTTCCATGTTGACTCTGGAGTGTTCTTGTCTAGTTGGACGTTTGTTCCGGAGGCCATCGCAGATGTTGACGCTAATAACCTTGCAGGACGTGTGATTCGCTGGGATTGAGGTGATAAAGCGAAACGAGGAATCGCACGAATGCTGCCGGCAATCTTCAAAGCTTGCATCTTAGGAAGCTGCACATAAATTTCTCGAGACACGCACGAGGTTCTCGAGAGACTGCACCAGACCCGTAAAGGGCCATCACAAATATCTACGGGACCGTGGCATAGATAGATTGCTTTTCAAGTTCAAAGAAAGCAACTTTGAAGAAATCTGAACCTGCCACGGCACTCCATGGATTGGTAAGAGTTGCAGCAGATTGTTGGAGTGCCATTATGCCGCGTGATCCATAGTGCACATATTGCCCGGGTTTCCACCCACATGCCCCTAGTGCTTAGTAAAACCCGGCCGGGTAGCTACTCAGCAGCGCGTCACGCACGGTGCATGTGCTGCCAGCACTGTTGCCAGCTGCAGCAGCAGCAACCTTGCCTAAATCACCTAGTGTCCAGACCGTGTCGCAGTGATCAGACTGCATGGCATGTGCTTCACCCTCGAGCTAGCTTGATAAGCAGCCACAGTGGCCACAACAGTACCACATCACCACCACCACCAGTGGCCACATCATGATCATCCATAGATCGACGATCAGCCCGAGCTTACACTTCCCGTATATTCTTAGTCCACATGCATGTGTACATAATCATGACCTGCGCTCATTAGAATGATCCAATGACAGCCTAGACAATATTCCGATGATGAGCAACACCAGCGCTTTCTAACACAGCTCTCCTAACACGGCTCTTGACTTAAGCGCTGTGGCCTTAAGCTAGCAATTCCCCTAAGATCCCTAAAACCTGTCACACCAAGGAAACTGGTACATCCGAGACAGCACACATGAGCGTCCTAGCCACTGGCATGCATATTCGGCAGGTGAAACAAACACTATTGCAGCTCACCAAACACCACTACGCAAAATTTTGGTGCTGCACACACACGCCGTCCTTGCGGTTGCAATGCGTTTCCACACGACAGAAGTCAAGAGGGTACACAGAAAACTGGAGCCAAAATTGCCTGCGCAACTTCACAGAAATGTGATCTTGCAGCGCCTGGCTTGTGCTCTTGGGGCGGGGTCCTCTAAAGACCCGTAGAAAGAACCCCCCTGGGGCCGCGGCTGCTTTAGAAGGCGCCATTGGACTGCAGCTTGGCCGCCACCTTCTGGCCCAGGCTGGCATCGCACTGCGAGAGGTAACCGATCCACACGCGGCGCACCTCCTGCAAACCCACTCAGCATGTAAGTGACCAGGACAGTGCAGCATGCATGCACTTGCATTCTTGGTCTAAATTCCTTATCTACAACAAATTCCTCTATTGGCATCACCATTATGCAGCTCAGGCAGAGAGTCAGGAGACAAGAGTGGAAAAGGGCAGGTACGGTATGCAGTCTCTGTGCCTACCATACCTGCCAACGCCAACCTTTGTTCTTTGACTCTAGAAGCCTGTCATCAACAAAGGCAACAGCAGAGGCTCAACAACAAACAAAGGCTCAATTGCAAGGGACAATGCACATGTAAGCTGGCTGGCGGGCGGCGGATTAAAGGCCGAGCACCGTGCCCACGATTGATTGGGTCTTTCAGGGACCTGGCAAAGTCCATCAAGGGGTAGGATGTGACAGCCTTTACATACAGCTTGTCTGCAGATGCACCTTGCCTCTGGCAGGTATGGCGTGTAATAATAACAGTTAAAATTATTAGGAGTTATGCCGTGGAAGCATGGGCCGCACCTGGGTGCACTTGGGGTCGGAGAGCATGCCAGCAATGCGGTTGACAAAGCGCTCGCGGCGGGCCGGGTCAAAGCTGCGGAAGCGGTCGCCCGGCTGCTTGAAGTTGTTCTCCTTCTGGATGATGCGCTTCTCGCGCTGCCCCGACACGAATGTGTTGTTGATGGGGTGCCTCTCCGCATGGCGCACCGGATCAAAGCGCGACGGGAAGTAGTTCACCTGGTTTACAGCCCCAGGCTTAAACGCCATACACTAGACTTCAAACATGCAGAACTCAACAAAGTGTGCAACATGCGCAGCAAATCCGCAGAGCAACTTGTCAAACTTAGGCAAACAATGCCGAGTGCACGACAGACAACAAGACAGTGCAACTGCACATCGCATCGAATTTCCCACATCTAAGCCCGTGCTCGCGTCATTGATGATAGTGCATGCATGTGGCTTTGTCTTGGAAAGCCTAGAGGAGCGACTCTGCGGAACTAGAGAAGGGCCTTCGGATGTGGGGAGAGGTGGAGGAGGTGGGGAGCGGACCTCCTCGTCGCGGTGGGTGAAGTTCATGAAGCCGTCGTGGTGGTTGTTGTGGTGGGGGCCCTTGGGCGCGTTGGCGGGGAGGAGCAGGTAGTTGGGCCCCAGGCGGTGGCGCTGCGTGTCCGCGTACGAGAAAATGCGCGTCTGCAGCAGCTTGTCGTCTGAGTAGCCGATGCCTGCATGGGGAATCCATCCAAAATCAGCATGATCTGCCTTCCAACCAATCCACAAGATTAAAATTGAGAGTAGATGGGATAATCACTGGTAATAATATCATCACTTTGATTCATCCAAACGATGTATATGGATCCAACACAGTAGTCACTGGTGGGATGACAGCACATCGCACAAGTCCCATCCAGGATGATATACATGGATCCAACACAGTAGTCACTGGTGGAATGACAGCACGTCGCACAAGTCTGCAGGTCACATGCAAAAGTGAGAAGTAGCATATCTTCTCAGCCACATCACGGCACGCAAAGATACTTGTAAAAGGTGGACTTCCTGAAACAATGACCGAGGTTAAATTCAATGATCAGCTTGCACACCTGGCACCACAAGCGAGGGGCAGAAGGCCAGCTGCTCGTTCTCGTTGAAGAAGTTGTCGGGGTTCTTGTTGAGGACCATGCGGCCGACGGGCTGCAGCGGAAATAGGTGCTCCGGCCAGATCTTGGTCACGTCCAGCGGGTCAAAGTCAAACTTGTCCTCGTCCTTGGGGTCCATCGTCTGCACACATGGCACAACCATCAAGTCAATTTCCAGCTTTGTGTCAGCAGAGGAAGCCCTCAGAGGCCCTCATGTCCTGACATGAGCAAATCCCCGCTTGGTCATTGACGGTCCCACATTATGCAAAGCCTTGCTGCCAGGTGCATGTCGCATGCATTAAACGCCTCACATCAGAACTGCAAGACAACCCTTCCTCCCTACTCCCTGCCCGCAATGCCTTATCAATAGCATTTTGTGGTGGTCTAAAGTGGAGCTGATGGGGGTCCTGGTCCAAGCTTGCGAGCACCTGGATGAGCAGCTTCCACTCGGGGTAGTCGCCAGCCGCGATGGAGTCGTACAGGTCCTGTGTAGCATGGCTGTGGTTGCTGCCGCCCACCACCACCGCCTCATCCTCCAACAGGTTCTTCACCCCTGCAGCGCCACACACTTCTCTAACGAACTGTGGCTTGACCACGACACACACTCTACGAACATGTCTTGGAAGCAACCTCCCCCTCCTGCCTTCAACATCACACCTCCCTGCCTGAGCAGGCCCAGGAGCAGACAAGTCGTCCTGGGAGAATAGATGCATGCATGCACTCTTTTTGAGCAGAGCTGTAGCATTTGAAAGGAGAAAGGTCGCATTACTAAATGCTGGGATGATCATTGGGGCAGGAAGGGGCAGTAGCGCACCGCAGGTGGGCTGCCAGTGGAATTTGACATAGGTGACGCGGCCCTCCTTGTTGATCAGCGTGTAGGTGTGCACGCCAAAGCCCTCCATGTGGCGGTAGTTGGCAGGGATGCCAATGTCGTCTTGCAGGAAGGTGAACTGCATGAACACAACTTCTTCAACATCTCTGCACAGCTCGTCAATGCATGCAAACAGACAGGCCCCCTTCTTGTGCCATGCCACATGTCTATTTCAGCAGGGACACAGAAGATGGCAGAGACCCAATATCTGTCAATCCATGGGTCTGTCAATCGATGGGTCTTGGTGTTGAAGCTTGACCCCTCGTTAAGGGCCTTGTGTGGGGCAGTAATGCATGCCTCCACTTTCCTACTGGGAGAACCAGATACAGGGGATGCAGGTGGGTGAGACGCAGCACATCATGGGTGTCTGAGGGAGGCGGGGGGCGCACCATGTGCATGGACTCTGGGATGTGGGAGAAGAAGTCGGCGATGCGCCAGTCCTCCTGGAGGTGGTTCTTGGGGTTGGGCTTCAGCGCGTGCACCATGTCGGGGAACTTGATGCCGTCACGGATGAAGAACACCTATAACACCATGCCCATAATCTCTTTAACACGTTGCATGGGGTCAAATGGACAATACTCCCAGTGAGACCCAATAACACAGGGAATATCCCCTTCATCCTCTACATGCACTGTAAAGGGCGAGGCTCTCATCGAGACGCTGAAGAACAAGGAATTGAGAGACAGGCGGCTGAAGGGTGCAGCTTACCGGGAAGTTGTTGCCAACCAGGTCCCAGTTTCCTTCCCGGGTGTAGAACTTCACCTGTTCATCAGAGAAACAGTCAGCCCCTGAAGAGCTACAAACATTTTTGCATGCAGGAACCACAACAACTTCACTAGAGCAGGTGATGTTGAGCGGTAATAACAGGGGCAGCTACTTACCGCAAAGCCGCGAGGGTCCCTCAGGGTCTCTGGCGAGCCCCGCTCGTGGATCACGGTCGAGAAGCGCACGATCACTGGGGTTTGCACCCCGGGTGAGCGCAAGCAGTCAGCGCAGGTGAGCTGCGAGATGTCATGGGTCACCTGCCCGCCACACAATTAATCCTTAGAAAAGACTCTCGCGTGTTAGACTGGTCTGATCAGCCATCTGTACAGCAAACCTGCTAGACAGCGAAAAGCTCCCTGCTTTGCTGAAAAGGCTGCCAGCTCAGAGGCACTTTCCGTTGGTACTGGGCTCACGTTCGGACATCAACTCCTAGTATATCGAGACGAATGATCGCAAGCATGGGCATGAAGCATGTGCAGCAGTATACACAAGGACTGCACGATTACCTCGAAAAAGCCCTTCGCACTTGCTCCGCGAGCGTGAACGACGCGCTCGGGGATGCGCTCCCTGTCGAACTGCAGCACGCACAATACATTGATGAGAAGATTGTGAAAATCGAAGATCGGCATGCGAAGATCAGGATGTAAGGCACCAGCAGCAGCCACGCCAGGATGCAAGCTAAACGCGCACCTGGGCAAGCTTCTCCACGAGATGGTAGTCCTCCAACAGGATAGGACCTGCAAACAGCATTCACATGACGTTCAAGGAGGTAACATGGAGCAAGGGCTTCCTAATTGTTGACAAACCACAGAAATTGTCACCTAGTGAAGAAGGTCACCTCTCTGTCCGACCGTGAGGGAGGAGTTGTTGTTCCACACCGGTGCGCCAGAGTTTGTCGTCCAATAAGGAGAGTCATGATGCGAGCTCGGAAGATACTACAAGACAAAATCTCGCACAGGTCAATATTGAAAACACCAAAGGAGACAGAGTTGTTTTCTCCTAGCAGGCATACAGCATGCCAGACAAGAGTGATAGCTGAGAGTTCCTTGGTTTCCCTCTCTGCATGCACAATATCAGGGCCACTTGCCTTCTGGGGGTCCATGGCTTGCTTATTTCTGTTTTCCTTTAGCCTCCTCTGACCACGATGTCCTGCGCGAGAAGAGCTGCCCGGCCTCGGAACCGGTGCCTAATCCTCACTTGCTTCTACACAAGTTTCACTTGAGAGCCAATAAATTCGTTTGCAGCAAGACTTTCCGGGTTCGGCGCCCTCTTTTGCCAGCTCGAGATCACGAGGTCCGAGTCAACCACCCGGAGATATTTTCAGGGTTCCCATCTAAGCCCTGAAATCCCTGATCTTTGATCACGACCCTAGCCCTTCGAATTGAATGCAGAACAGCTCGATGCCCGCGGCGAGCATCGCAGGGAAGATCAGAGCGCCTTCATCAGATCAATGTGCTCAGGGATTGGTATCTAGAGCATTCCCGTGTCGCTGCTGCACCAGGTGCGCATCAGCTCGAATTCAATCTGGCCACTCAGGATGCTTGTAGGGTTCCCTTCCAACCACTTCACGGGTTGCTTTGGGTCGTGACAATCCCGCATTAATGCAAGAAGGATGGCCAGAATGGCTGATCACATTGGGAGAGCCTCTGTTGGTGCCACAAGGACAATTATTCATAATCCACTGACATGTGATGCTCACGCATTATCTTGCCATATTCTGCCTGCACTTGACCGGAGTATTGCGAAAATGCCTGTTTGCGACGTCTCCAACGTTTTCTTCCCTGTGCACCAATCGAGTTGAGAAGGATTTCTAACGTTTCGTGTGATTCCAAACAGGCCTGAAGGCAGCATTTCAGGACTCTGCTCACCGCATTTAATTCGCGAATCTATTGGGGAATACCATCATCCTTCAACTGGCGCCTGCTGATCCACTTTTTGCAAATACTGGAGCGTGAGCGTGTTCTGGACAATTTACTGAGCTGAAGTCAGCAGAGCCACTGGGGAGGCGAAGGATGTGATTACAGCAATACACCAGTTCGTGCTGGGCAGTCAGGAAGTGTCTTGTAAGCACCATGCAGCCACTCCCAGTACAGGGTGCAACTGCGCACTTGAGCGGCCCATCCCTCGCTGCATTTCAATATGACTCGAGCATGAATTTTGGGCGGTTGGAGCCAGGTATGATCCCCTCTTGAAATTGTCCTGTTTGCTCCTATCCCTGCTGATGGTTCACTTCCTTTGATCAGAAGCTGAGACTGAAGCAGATATTGTGTGGTATCCTCCAGTTCAAGATGCCCATCAGCATGTCCTAAACATTCCCTCTTTTGAGGAGGCCAGCTTCCTCGAGGCAGGGGGATCACCCTTCCCAACCTTCGGCAGTGACTATGCCGATGTGCTGCCCGAGAATTTGGATGCACATCAGGTGCAGGTATGATCCTCCTCCTGTTGTGTCCCATGCCCTGGGTGTTTTTATGCAGGTGCTCACTGTCGGTAACATCTTTAAGTAACACCTGGTAGCAACACAGCCAAAAGGGGTTACAAGGAGGTGACAACTTATGATTAGCCTCACCTGGAGGACATACAGCGAGAGGGTGGTGTGGCTTGCAGGTTCAGATACGACAGCGTCCTGCTGCCACAACAAGTGATGGTCACAGAGTGACGCCACAAGGGCCAGAATGCCTTGACACGCTTCTTTGCCCGGCCTCACTTGACAAGTGCGCCTCCTCAAAACAGACTTGCCGCTTCATCCGTGCAGGACATGATTGGGAAAAAAGTACTGGCTGCACGCCTGCCATTTTAAAAATCCCATATCCTGAAGTAGAGATTATTGAACTGCGGCTTTCTGTTGGGACAGGCTCCTGGGGGATGTTGAAGACGATGTGCACTTTCCGGACATGGACTTGTCGGGGACCTGGGACATGGGAATGCAGATGCACCCCCACTTCTTCGTGACACAGCCTGTGGACGAAATGCCCCCAATCCCTGAAGTCATGCCGGGCGTGGATGTGCCCTTGAACAGCCCCTTGCTGCCCCTGCGCGGCCTGCCAGCAGAAGGTGGGCAAAAGCTCTCACACCATCTCCCTCCTCAGATGTGATCTGCGCACATATGCTGCATCATCTGAACATCAGCAAGCCTTCTGCCAGGAATGTTCAGTCGTGAGCCTGTCATGATCTTGCGTCATCATGCACATGACTGAGGCTTGTGGGAATGTGCGCGTGCAGAGATGCCGCCGAATGTCACGGTGACACTGAGGGGCAGGCGCCAGCAGCAGCACGCCTCGCTGGGGCACCTGACAAAGGTGATGCAGACGCTGAACAATGTGGGGGAGCCGTCTCTGAGCGCCTCCCCGCCGCCGGCCGTCAAGCCGGAGCCCGGCACCGCGCAGGACGTGCGCGGGCCGTCAGGGCTGCACCTGCAGCGGCAGTTGTCGGGCGGCCGGGGCCCGCCGCAGAAGCGCCGTCGGCCGTCCACGCCGCCGCAGGAACGCCCTCTGAGACGTGACCATGACAGGGAGAGTCACGAGCAGCTTGCTCACCCGCCGGCGCCACCGCCGCGCGGGGCCGGCAATGCCGCGCCAGCCGAGGCAGCCGCGGCGCAGCCGCACAACAAGCGCCGCAGGCCGGAGGACGCCGCCGAGCCGGCCGCGCAGGAGCCGCGGAAGCTGCGGCGAAAGGGCGACATTCCCGAGCGCCTGGCGGCCATCCTTGCGAACGAGCGCTCCCCCAGCAACAGCGATGTGCGACTCATTGACAATGCATCTGTAGACACTGTACATGCTGACTGAGCCTTTGATCAGGGGTACTTAACAACAATCTTAGGCTTGATTGTGCATGCTGACTGAGCCTCCAGTCATGGGTGCTTGACAACCGTGTAAGGCTTCAATGCGCCAAGCCCCACCATGTACTCCTTACATACTCTTCCATGTGTTGGTTACTACAGCAACTAACAACAAGATCTGGAGGCCTCACATCTGCAGCCGCTGCCAGGGAGACGGGTCTGGCTTTGATGCTTCGTGAAAATGATAGTGGGGCCTGTTGTGGTGCAGGACTCGGATGAGAAGACGGAGCGCATGGGCAGCCAGCAGGGTGCAAGCCCCTCAACGGGGTGGGGCTGCAGGCTCAGCAAAGCCACCATCAGGTGCGCACTTGCTGCGCTGCACCACAGTAGCAGGAGAAATTAGGCAAGCAGTTGGAGGGCAGCCTTTTGAGCTGCATGCTGCCAGCGAAATCTTTTGAAGGATAAGGGGCAGAGCTCCACGTCAACTGTATATTCAAATTGTATGTGCATGTAATGTCAGGCCAAGTCTTGAAGCCTCCAGCAGCGACCGGATCTGCCTCACCTCAATGCTTCACCAACCTACAAGTCAGATTGCAGCAGCCGTCTACGTGCGTCTGATGTTCACAAATTTGCGCCTTGTTCATGACAGGGCGCAAGGGGCGATGTACCAGCTGACTGAGGTTGAAGTGATGGAGGTGGAGACTAAGCTGGGCCCTGACCCCACAGAGGAAGACCGCACAGCCGCCTATAAGCGCGCAAGGAACAGGTCTTCAATTCGAAGTCTTGCAAGTAATTTAATGGAACAATGGACATGGTTGACAAGCTGCACATGAAGCCACCTGACATGCAAGGCAGGGACCTTGCTGGGGCGCGGGTGCATTGCAAACTTCTGAAGATGTGAGACTAGACATGGGCATACCTGCCATCACTTGATTGGCTGTCCATCAAGGGCTTTAGCGTGTGCTTGGCAACAGAGATAGAGAGTACAGCCCCTTAGCCCCAGCCAGGCCTGTCATTTGTGCAATCCCTAAAATAAGCATGCTGTGACATGGTTGCCCCATCTAGAGGTCATCTAATTACTAATGACCAGAGGAATACATGGAGAAGACAGGTCCGACCCCCTGAGAGGCAAGGCGAGTGCTGTGGCTGTGTTGATGGTGAGTCTCTCGCTGCAGGAGCGCTGCCAGGAAGACGAGGAAGAAGAAGATGGATGCGGTGCAGGAAAAGCAGGAACAGATGCAGCTGCTGGGCGAGCAGAACCGCAACCTCATCTCCCAGCTCAACAGCGAAATTGCAAGGGTGTGACCTGGTTGCGCTGGGGACTCACTCTACAGTCTGACTAGAGTGGTCTGCACATAGGCAATTTACACTAATCCTCATCTGTGTGTGAGTTTGCTGGGCTTTGAGCTCCCCAGCCCCTGTCTTTGCAGCTCAACTTCCATTTGGGCAGTCCATAAAAATGATGGCCCCACATTCTCAGGTGTTCCTTTAGATCAAGCAGACTAAACACCCCTTTCTAAACACTCACGTCTTGCATGGCAGGTGCCAGCTTCCAGCTCCGTCTGGGTGCCACACTTGTTCACCAGGGTTTCATCAATACCAGAACCTTATCAAGCAGTTCCATATGTGTCACATTGCCTCATTGGTCCCATTAAAGCAGCCCAAGAACAGGGGGGGTGTGGTTTGATCTGCAGGATACTTTGATACCCATGCAAGCAGTCAGACGAGAGGAGGAGAAGTTAACAGCCCAGCACCTTGAAGTCACACCACAGCATGCATAGGATGAGCAATACAGCGTCCCAGCTGCTTGGTATAATTTGTGTGCACTGGGGTTCTGCAGGTGGAAGTGTCTACCAGGGAGAACAAAATTCTCAAGGCGCTGCTGCGCTACCTGCAGCTGCAGCCCGAGGCTGCCATCGCCAACCCATCCCTGGCCAGTTTCGAGGCCCTCAAGAATGACATGGTGGCCTCGCCCGCTGACACCATTGCTGACCTCAGCGCTGCTGCAGCGCCGACGCCGTCACCTGTCTCCCAAGACTGCTCCGGGGGCCATGGGCCAGACGATGCTCCAAATAGTGCGCCTCCCAATGCCTTCAAACAACATTTGTATTTAGTCCGCCCAATCTAGAGGAGCGCATGCGCAAATGTGTCCCCCACATGTTATGGCCTGCCAAATGCAAATTGAGCTGCAAAAGCAGGGGCTGGGAGCTCGAAACTACAGCAATTCACACATAGCTGAAGGCTGGATGCTTGAATTTACTCAAGCAAGTGCCTATGTGCGGACCACTCTATTTCTCTGGACCCTTAGGCCACAGATGACCGTTATGTGGGACAACTATGACAGGCAAGGCAGGAATGCTTGTCAAGACAATCCTGGCTTGGTCTATGCGGCACTCAGTCGCTTTAAGTTCTGAAAGGACATGAAAAATGGACAGATACTACACTTGCTTTAGTAAACCTCTTTCCTTCACTAAAGGGAGAACCTCTTAGTAGGGCATCATGCAGAGCGGGGATGTGCAGAGGCACCCAAAGTTTTGACATTTTGCCGAGCCTTGCAAGATGGGCTTTCAACCATGTCAAGTCTTGATGTTGCCTGTACTGCCAATAAACCGCGAGGCCATTTCTCCCTGCGTGTTGCTCGCATGGCCTTGTGTGTCTTACCTACATTCTCTGCTGAGTTAGTATAAGGTCATGAGAAACACCTGTGTGACATTCAGGAGCCAGGTGGGAGCGGGCTCAGAGGCTTGGCAGTGCGCGGCTGATTGACAGCGAAGCGCAGGAAGTGGCTGCAGCCGCGCTGGCAGCCAGCGAGGGCAATGTTTCTGCCGCCCTCTCACATCTGGTCACAAAGGCACTCACCAAGCCCGTGCAGTGATGCAGCTGCGCGCAAATTGGACGGAGAATAAGAACGAGATCAGTTGCTATGTCTTTGAGCACCCAACATGACCAGAATCTGCACCTGTGTGAGCATCCTGGAGCGCTCTGCTGTGCATGCGCGGACAAGAATTCTGGCAGGACCGCGCAATGTTATTGTCAATAACTCATTGAGCTACAGATGTACAGGTTTGGACCAAGCAGAAATAATCTGCCAGAAGCATTTGGTACTTTGCAGCTGCAGTTGGAGGCAGAGCACCAATAGAGTTGCACGCGCTGCTAGACTCAGTTGATCAACTTTACATCCACTTAAGTGCAGAAGCTTCATGTGCAGGTTGCACTTCCGCGGAAGCTTACTTAAAGCTGAGAGACTGTACATGATCAACTATGCTGCATGAACAGAATATAGAAGTAGTGGATAATTATGATGGGCTCTTTGATGGCTTTCTTGTAATGACACATGAAGTATTGGCACTTTGATCAGCTGAAAGTCAAAGTGGCTTCGTTCGGTGGAAAGAAATGGTCCTAGGAACGCCTCTGCCGCCGAGACCTGTGCTCCAGTGGGATCTTGGAATGCATGAACATATTTATTCCAGACGAATGACCTTGACTTTGAACAAAGGACAAAATGAATGGGTGTTTGCACTTCAGCACTTTACTTAGAACGCAGAAATGACTGAGCAGCGACGCTGCTGGTCATCATGGTTATAAGAGCAGTTCCTCCAAAACTTTGGTTTCTAGCAATAACAGGATACGCACCGGTAGTGCTTGCATTCTTTTATGTCAATGATTTTAAGACAAGAGAGCTGATTATTCTGAGCGCCATTGTCAGCTACTTGGGACTTGTATTGACCAAGGCTCTCATCCCTGTGCTTCAGCCTATACATTTGCGTCGCAATTTGTTCGGCTATGACATCAACAAGAAAGGTGAGGAGTTTGTTATTGACACAGTGGTGAGTATCGCACATGTATCAATTGCTTCCCTGAAGAGTCTTCTAGTTTTCATAGATCTGGATTAGTATAGGTCAACACTGACGTTCAGCTGTAATTTATAACTTCACTTGAAAGTGAATTTGCTGAAGGTACTGGAGAGGAATGTTCAGCACTATGCGAATTGAAAAACTGTCTTTGTGTCTTGATCTGAGGGGACTAGTGCTGAGAGCATCGCTCCGATTTTATGGAGCTGGCAAAGTGCCAACGATTTCTGTGTTGAGCGAAAGGCACATCAGGAGGGGAGAAGAAGGTGCCAGAGTCACTGGGCCTTGCACCAGGTGTCGTGTTCCTGGTCTGCATAATCCTCTTCCAGCTGCTGCAGTACTATGACGTCCCCTCAGTCTGGCACTGGGTGCAGACTTGGGGAAGGGAGGGAGCTCTGAAGCAGGCAAGCTTCATGCGCAATTTTTCAAGTCATGGCTTGAGCGTGCTGGAACATATTCCTGTAAAGGCCGGAGGTCTTCATTGGACAAGATGCTCAGTACCGAAATCCTCTTGCAGGAGCCTATTGAGGACGCGTGGCTGGTTGATTACAATGCAGCACTGGCCACCATCTGCTTCATGCTGTTCCTGGGGTTTGCGGATGATGTGCTGGACATTCCCTGGAGGGTGAAGCTGCTTCTGCCAGCCCTCGCCTCCCTCCCTCTGGTGAGAGATTAAGCCCATCACCCTGCTGAATTGAGAAGGCAATAACTCCCTGTGAAGGTCAATCTGCCATTTGGCAAAAGAATGTGAAGCCTTTCATGAGACCGCTCGGGATCCATGCTCATGGCAATGTTACAGCGCTAGAGGCAGCAGTCGTATTACTATGATACTGTGCAGGTGGCGGCGTACGGAGGCGGCACGGGCATCTCAGTACCGCTGCCGCTGCGCTCTTTGGGCCTGCCTGCATACCTGGAACTTGGGCTGCTGTACAAGGTGCGCTGACTGCAGCACTTCCTCAAATGCACTTCCTTGCAAGCCGGGCTCTCCAAGATGCATCTAGCACCCACACATTACTTTCAGGTCCACATAATGCAGATAATCATCTCCATCCTCTGGAGAAATCTCTGAGTCTGGTAACAACATCCTGGCTAGAGATTGGTGGAGCCAGTATGCACGGCTTTTAATTAGGCAGTGAGTGTGGTGCTTGGCCTGGCAGTCCTGTTGTATGTAAGGAGTGTTGCTCTCCACTTGCCTTTCTGCACACATTCAGAGGACTCTTCTTGAGGGGAACGGTGCGTGATGTCAGGTGTACATGGTGATGTTGGTGATCTTCTGCACAAATGCGATCAACATCCTGGCGGGAGTGAACGGGCTGGAGGCAGGGCAGACGTTTGTCATCGCGTGCGCGGTCGCCTTCCACAACATCTGGGAGCTGGCCGGCCCGGCCGGCGCGCCAGGCGGAGCGCACCGGGACGGCCACCTGTTTTCTCTGTACCTCATGCTGCCGCTGGCCGGCACCACGCTGGGCCTCCTGCTCTTCAATTGGTACCCCTCGCAGGTGAGGCCGCCCTGGTTGCTGTTGCTGGCGTGCGAGTAGAAGTGAGACGAGGTCGCTGCATGCGGCAGCATGGTCTGTGCTGTGACCGGTTTGCTGCCTTGTTTGATGCAAGAACAATCAAGGAGACTTCACAGAAAGGCAAGGGGTATGAAGGACGAGGGAACTGTTTCGTTACACAACGGTCTATTGACTCTCATTCAAAGATCTCTATCATGAATGTCGCTAGAGGTTATCCTTGTTCACCATGCCAGGCAGCAAAGCAGGAATGCACCCTGGTCAGACATGCTTTTATTGAGTGGTGCAGGTTTTTGTTGGGGACACGTACACCTACTTTGCCGGCATGACCATCGCGGTGGCAGGCATTCTGGGCCACCTCAGCGAAACACTGCTGCTCTTTCTCATTCCCCAGGTGCGCAGCTCCTTATGACATTCCATGCGTGAGCAATGCTAGTCATGTGACGCTGCAGAAGAAGGCATTTGTACGGCATCCCAAATTAGAATGCAAGACATCCAAGGCAGTGCAAGCGCAAGAAGGGAGGGAAGGCTGCCTAGCAACTTAAAATAGTGCATCAACAAAACAAACATCTCCCGGCCCAGGAGCATCAATGATCCAGAAGAAGGCATGTGTGATTTCTACAGCACTGTCTTGCGTACTCTTTGATGTGCACTTGTCTGATCTGTGTGGCATGTGCGCAGGTCCTGAACTTTGCCTACTCACTGCCTCAGCTGTTCAAGATCGTGCCCTGCCCCCGGCATCGCCTGCCGCGCTTTGATCCGGCCACCGGCCTGTTGCATGCAACGCCCAACTGGAATCTGGTCAACCTGACGCTGCACATGTTTGGCCCCTGCACAGAGGAGCAGCTTTGTTGGCGACTGCTGAAATTCCAGATGTTTTGCTGTGGGTTTGGCTTGGGTTTGAGGTGGGTGTTGACAGGCATCTACAAGTAGATTGCACAATGTGTTGCTGTCAGTCTTGATGTGTGTCAGTCTTGATGTGTGCTCGTATTTGTAGGCAAAGTTGCAGATCATCCCAAGATTTCTGTAGCGAGACAATTGCAAGGCCGTAAGAGTTGATGCTCAAGCACGGACAGTGAACAAGAAATGAAATAATGTAGAGATGCACTCTTTCTTTCTTTTTCTCCATGTGTACTTGGCTCATGTATAGATAGATTGATCTCGTATGATAAACAATTAATTTGAGCTTCCAACCCGGTGACAGCGAGCATAATGGTATCCCAGCTCCAAGCACATTACTATTCCGGATCCGGCGCAGGCACTGTGCAAGCAGCTGCTGATCTGGAGATTGGTATCCGCTTTCACATCGGCAAAGTCAGAGCTGCAAAAGCACTCAGATGTTCTACTGACAGACTTTTTTCCCACTCACCATGCAAGAGGCTCGTCAGCCTAATGTGGCAGCCTGCCCTTTGGTGGAATGTGTTCACATGATCATTCGTCTTCAGCACATCAAAGCCATTTTATTGCAGCCACCCGGTTCCCTCTTGGCAAGCAAAGAATCTGATGCTTGCACAAGCTAACTACAGAACCTTTTTGGAGTATTCACCACAGGCCAATGAAGTGCGACCAGGTGGGTGTAACAATATCAGCAAAAGTGCAGATCGATCCTTTCTTCCAACTCATCGCTAGACATTCATTGCTTGATGATCTTGGAATGGTAAACCATAACCTTTGCATTTCTGATTGGTAAGTTTTCATGTAGTGAACCCTGCCTGGGAGCAGATCAAGACTTACCAGGATCCATGTGCAGGATTGTATCTGGGTGGCTGGCAAGCCTTTGAGGCCCAGCCATTCACCCATGTGTTGACTGTCATGGAAGACCCCGGCCTTCCGTTTCCACCGACACTGTTGTCGCGCCTGACCATTCCCGTTGAGGACACCCCAAGTGCCAACCTCCTAGATCGCCTCCCTGAAGGCATCGAATTCATTCGGTCAGCCCTGGCAGGAAACGGCGTTTTGTTCGTTCACTGTGCTGCTGGCGTGAGCCGGAGCGCAACAGTGAGCTCTTATGCTTTCACCTTGCCCCTCTAGTTGATGCACCCCTGTGCTGATGCCCTGCAGAAGTGCAATGGCGGAGAGAAGTATGTAGTGTGCATCCGATGTCTGATCTACATGTGTTAAATTGGTCGTGGATGTCCTGCAGATGGTCTGTGCATACCTGATGGCGACAGAGGGGCTCAACTTGGAGCAGGCTCTGAGTGCCATCAGGCAAGCGCGGCCGATCATCAATCCCAACAGCGGCTTCTTGATACAGCTGCAGCTCTTCCATGAGATGGGCTGCAAGCTGGACCCGCAGTATGAGGGGTACAGGCTGCACAAGATGGAGGAGCTGGGAAAGCAATGGTGGAGGGAAAAGTCAGTGGAGACGGACACTCTGGCCCAGGTGGCAGAAGCACCAGACCTGCAGGTGACTCCTGCGCCTCTGCACCTAGAGATAGCATGCCCAGACAACCATCAATTGAAGATTCTAGCAAGGAAGCAGCAGTCTCTGATTCCATAACCAGCCGATTGTGGACACCTCATTGCCGCTCCTTCTGATAGGGATGCGTGCTGTTTGACATTTCTGATGTTCCTATGACTTGTGTGCCTAGGTGGCCAGGTACCGGTGTCGTAAATGCCGACGGCTGCTTGCCACAGAGAAGAACTCAATTCAAGTTACTGCAGGAGAGCAAGGCAGCAGCAGCGGTAAGTGCCGCTGCACTGATCTCAAACCACCTCTTCTAGTGGTGAAGGCATGTCTAAATGGCTGTGTGGCAGAGCTTGACTTCTGGTGGTATTGCAGGCGCACAGACAGCGGAGGGGGAGCAGGAAGGGTCTCTATTTGTGGAACCCATGCAGTGGATGACAGAGCTGTCATCAGGGGAGGTCTCTGGCAAGCTCTACTGCCCACAGTAAGTAATTGGTTCCCCCAACAGCATTCGTGAACCCTCATTGCAGCAAGCATGTCGCATACACAAGTCTCTCCAGAGGGAAAGGTCTGTCACGGCATGCATGCCAGCATAGTTTGTTCTGGTGCATGATGTGCAAGTCCTGGAGAATCCCGCTTCTGGCAGACCACTAGGTCCGCAGTAACAGCTCAGCATGCACATTGATCGAAAAGTAGAGTCGTCCTGAAGCGGTGTTTGTGGTTTGCAGCTGCAAAGCCAGGCTGGGCTCGTACAGCTGGTCAGGCATTCAGAGCAGCCAGCGCACGTGGATCACCCCAGGCTTCCAGCTGCACATGTCCAGGCTTGATGTGGAGAACTCCCAGGCTGCCCCCAAGGTTGTCATCAGCAAGCCCCGCTTCTGAGCAGGGCATCATGTTGCAGAGGCGCTGCAACCTCTCTCTGGCATTAACCAGAGCTGCAGCATGCAGCTGCTTTCATGCTGCCTGGCATGTCGCAGGCAGTTCTTTCTTGCGCGGGTAGATAGCTAAAATCCACTTGTAAGTGTAGTTCGGGAAGGCCCTCAGCGGAGGTGTCTCCAGATCTTTTTCAGCCTGGGTTCCAATGGTGTGTCTTTTGTGATGGGTGGTCTGTATCTCATCTCTCCTGGGCAATAGCCATGAGCACTGACTACTGATAACCTGGAAATGACTCATTTCCTAGACAATTTTTTCCCACTGCCCATCTTTGTTTGTTAGGCTAGGTGTAGAGCTGAACTACATCGCTTTCTAGTGCTGAATGCATCAGTGTGTGGCTATATCTTGGCATGCTTGTCCTGCGCATTAATGGTCTTTTTGGCGTGCCTGATGTGGGGACTTTTGCCGGTGTTGTCAAGCAGCAATACCTCATAGGTCTTGGATAGAATAGCCTATAGCCTCTGGAAGCAGACCTTTCCCGCCATTGGCTGCAAGCGGCTTCAAAATTTTGTCATGCTCAGCACAGGCTGTCAATGGTGTACCATGCACATGCTGCAGTCAACATTGCATGAGGTGAACTTATTGTATGGGGTCATGAGCTTGCAGGTTAGCCTGATCAGCCTGCATGTACACATGTGCAGCTCTGCTGGTACACAGGCCCATGGGCGACCCGGGGTGACCCTGCCTCACTGAGATAGCCGGCACCCCAGGGCCCCGGGCCCGGCCGCCCGGGTGCGGGCCGCATGCACGTGCACGTGTAAGTCGGTTCAATATTGGAGAACAGCCAGGAACGTCCAGTAGCATGGAACTCTGCGTTGCAGATTGCTGTGCAAAGCTATAAGCGGGCGTGTCCCCTGAGCAGCTTTGCTAATGGAGAGCAATTTAGGGCTTGACTTCACTCACCCCAATGTGAAGGGAGCGATAAATTCACAACACGGCAGACGATAATCCGCCACATGTTGGGGAAGAAAGTGCCTTGATCTCCTCTTGCATGCCTCAACAGATTGCCCTTGTTCCCTTTCAGAGAGTTTATTTTAGGAGATCATGAGTGAACCAAGACCACCTGGTGAGGAGGATGAGGAGCTCCTGCCTCCTGGCGTGGAGCAGGATGAGCAGGAAGCTCCTCCTCCTGGGGTAGAGGAGCCTACAGAGAGCACAGCAGCACCTGAGGCTACCCCTGCTGTCAGTGCACCTGCTGCTAGTGAACCTTTGGCCGATGCGGTGGCTACTCCGGTGTCTGAAGCGCCAGTCAGCGAGGCAGCATCAGAAGCACCACCTGCTCAGAGCCTTCCACCCCCAGCTGCACAGGCAATAACACCTGTCGATTATTCCGCATATGGCTATGGGGCGTATGGGTATCCTCCTGTCGCAGGTGGTGGGTACGCAGCCAGTTACGGCTATGATGCGGCCTACTGGAACTACTATTATCCCCAGGGCTATGCTGCACCGCCTGCCGCAGGTGTGTTTCTTCTCTCGCAATTCCCTTGATACAAGTATGCTTTCTGCTGTCATGTTGCAGTAGGCTCATGATGTGGAAGCTTTGACTAAAACAGAGCTGGATCATCCAGGTAAGGGAAACCTCGTTGCACGAGTGGGTAAGTATGGCCTTTATTTGGTGCATGTCACTTTCAGAGCACTTTCAAGACTAACGCTGCCCTCTGTCCGCGCCAGGAACTGGTTTTTCTTGTTGTTAAGGGTCGGCGTAAGGTACAGAAAGCACATCATGTGCGCTGATCCCCACCTCTGAACTCGCACCCTGCCGTGCTCGACCTTTGTCAGTGCCAGGATGGGTCCCAACAAGGTCGTTGCTGCGCAGGATACTATCCGACAGGGTACGAGGGTTACTATGGCTATGACCCCAACGTAGCCTATGACCCTAGTGCGGCAGCAGCCTATGACCCCAACGCATATGCTGCTGCGGCGGCGGCCGTCCCAGCCGCCGCGCCGCCAGCCTTGCAGCCGCCAACAGTGCCGGGAGCAGACACACCAAGCGCAGCCGCGCCAGAATCCTCCACCACACCCGCTCTTGCGAGTGCCCCTGCCGAGGCCTTCACAGAAGCTGCAGCCGTCTCGGCAGCTCCCGCTGCGAGCACAGCAGAGGCCGGTGCAGCGGCACTGCCCGCGCCGGTGGTCGACCCTGCAGCGGCAGCTTCCATGGAGCCTGTGGCAGCTGCCCCTGAAGCTGCCACGGCCGGCTCCGAAGAGCTGCCCGCCACGCAGGTGTATCCGCCGGCCCCGCCACTGGCACCGGCCGCCCCTGCAGAACCGCCTGCGGAGCAGCCACGCGTTATCCAGGTTAGCCATCCTCAGCATCATGCTTGTGCACCCCTTTTCTTGCACAGAGTAACAAGAGTGATCTGTGGTGGCATTTTGGAACTCGCTGGACACCAAGGTGCCGGCTTGGTATGCCAGACATGAAGGCAGCTGGGTAGAAAAGACCCGGATGCAAAGGCAGGACCTGCTCGGGCATCATGCATCAAATGCATTGACATTTTATCGGGCTCTTGAGGCAGTAGCGACGGGAGCCTGTGATGATCTTCCAGGTGGTATCGCTGAGCGAGGAAGAGAGGCAGCGGGCTGAGAAGGCCAAGGCAGATGCAGAGGCGGCGCGCAGGGCGGCTGATGAGAAGCTGGCCGCAGAGGCCGAAGCGCGCCGCAGGCGCGATGCCGAGCGCGTGAAGCTGCAGTTTGGGCCCCCGGCCCCGCCGCCCCCTGCCGTGAAGGCTGGGCCGACCCCCGAGGAGCTGGCGGCCGCCGCTGCAAAGGTATTTCCCGAGCCTCAAGCATCCAGATAACTTTGGAGCATTCCATAAATCTTGCTGGCAGACTGCTCTTCTGCAAATGTATGCTATATTCTATTCAGGTCTTTAGTCCGCCCAATCTAAAGGAGCACCTGAGAAAGGTAAATTGATAAACTGATTGGAAAACAGGGGCTGGGGAGCTCGAAACAATAGCAACTCAGAGATAGATAAATGTTAGACTGGGAATTGCTCTAGCGAGTGCCTACGTGCGGACCACTCTAGTTGCTAAAGTAAGAGTAGGGGATGCCATCAGGTGTGAAGTAATGTAGAGATTTATAGGCTCTTCTGATTATCAGGGGGAATGAAGGCGGGTTTGGCCTTGCTCTACACTGAAGTTTTCTTTTTCGATCTGGCTTCGAATTGGCTTCTACGCAATTCTATGCTGATGATGTTAGTTGCGGCGCAGATGCAAGCCCTGATGGCCGAGGCGAATGCAGCCAAGGCCAAGGCAGAGAAGGAGAAGGAGGCGGCCGAGGCCGCACTGAAGGCCAAGAACAGCATGCCGGTGATGCTGCGCGGCGCCAAGCTGAACATTGCAGTCAAGCCCCCGGTGGCAGGGAACGCGCTCAGCGCGGCTGCAGCCAAGGCCGCGCAGCAACAGCAGCAGCAGCCGCCCGCCTCCAGTAGCACTGGAGCTGGGGAGAGCGCCACCCCCGGCGGACTTGCCAAAACAGGTGCTGCACCCGTCTGTTAACTCGCCATTCATCGCATGCCCATGTTTTCTATGTGATTCAAGCTGCCTAACTGCATGCCTGCGCAGTCTCCTTGTGGTTGAAGACGATCAGGACAGGCAAACGTTCAGGGATACAGAGAACACTGGTATGGGGCATTGCGCTAGAGGACAGCTCTCTGTTAATGGCATGAGCAAAGGAGCCAAAAAAATTCAACCTGCATGTCAGTGAGACTGGTCTCTTGAGGATAATTGTGGTGTCCAGGCTCGGGCAAGACGCTTTTTCTGCCGCCCACAATAACGATGGCGATGACAAAGCCAGTGACACCTGCGGCGGCGCGGCCGGCGTCGCCCCCCGGCGCTCGCGGCGGCTGGCGGCGCTCCCCGGCATCGCACTCGCCCGACGCGGCCGCGCGCGGAGATTATGACATCCGCCGCGACCGGCGCAAGTGGAGCCGCTCCCGGTCGCCCTCCAGCCGCTCCGCCTCGCGCGGCCGCAGCCGCAGCCTCTCGCGCAGCGGGTGAGAGTTACTGTGATCGGGAATTCTCTAGGCTTCTTGTGCTATCGCCGCTGTTGACGCTCATTAACATGCCATTAACACGCCATCTGCTGAGTTCTTTTGGCCTTCCCAGGGTGCCTTCCCAGGGTGCCGCTCAAAATGGCTTTGAATGTTGGGATTTCATTGCCATCTCAGCGTTCTGCGGACCGCAATCGCCTGGGTTTAGGTCAGCTTTGGCGGAAGCTTTCGTGGGCGAGTGTGGCATTTTGTATTGTGTGCTTTGGCTTAAGAAGTACTGGGTGAGGCATGCCTGGTGGTTGTGAAATGAGGGTGAGGTGTTTCTTGGTGCAGGAGTGCCAGGAGCATGAGTCGCAGCTACAGCAGGAGCGTGAGTAGGAGCCGCAGCTACACCAGGAGCCCAAGGTGCGGGGTTTTGACCAGTTTAGACTTGTTTCAAAATCTACGTGTTGCCAGCCTTGTTGAATCTACCGGGTAGGCCTTTCAGCAGTCTTACTGACACAGCCAATTGTTGCGCGCAGGAGGGATGGTACAAGGGGCCGCAGGGGCCGGCAGTACAGCCCTGGATACAGGCAGGCCACCCTCCCTACCCGATTGCTTGTGTGACCTGTAGCGAAGAGCACTGCAACACTGCTCCTTTAATTGTCTCCTTTTTGGTCAGGTTCTGTTGCTCCCAGCTGCTTTCAACTTCATGCAAAGTCACATGTCGCGTCACTGATTACAGCAGCATGGGATTAAAGCTAAGAAGATGACCAATGTCATGTGCAGGGATGATGGATATGACAGGGGCCGTCAGGATTACGTGAACGGAGGGGGCTACGGGTACGGCTACGGGCGCGGCGAGGGGAGGTTCCCTCGGGGTCGCGGCGGCCGGCAGCAGTTTGACAACTTCCGGGGCCGCGGCTACAGGGGCGGCCGCTTCCAGCAGGGGCCACCCTACCATCAGGGACCTCCCCGCCAGCAGGGGGGACCCCCCTACCACCGAGGACCCCCACCCCATGAGGGTGGCCCCTACCAGCAGCCTCCCCCGCATCAGCAGCAGAGGCTGCCGCCTCCTGAATCTGCTCCCGAGCCTTCCGAAAGGTGAGTCAGCAATACATCATTTTTACCACACCATGCCTACTTGCTGTTTTACATACCTCAAACCTGAGGACTGCATGTGGCACCTTAGGGTGAGCAGGCATGTAGACAATCTGCTAACGAGCACGTTCATGCACGCCCTCATGTATGCTTTGATGCATGCTGTGATCAAATGTCTGTGTCCTGTGGGTGAAATTTGCCTGCATCAATGAAACTGCTTGGATGTACTGCAGATGGGAGATGGTGGATGAGGATGCTGAGGCGGTTGGCAGGGACGCCAGCAAGAGCGTCGGGCCGCAGTCCACCGGGCCCAGCACCATCCTGCAGCGCCTCGGCAGCCCCCCGCATGCTTATGACATCCCCAAAGGTGCCTATCATCACCATACATTTTCAGCTCCTGCCCCAAATTGTCTATACCACATGTTGAGCACCTCGTGCTTCCTGCCACCTATCTTTGCCTTCGGAAATGATGCCTCAAGGAGGGTTGTCAGAGGTGAGTGGCTCTTGCGGAAATGCGTAGCTGGTGTTCGTGGTGCAAGGTGCTGACATATTGTGCGGTGGCGTTGCAGTGAGGAGCCGCGCCGACTCGGATCGGTCCTACAGCGAGAGCCCGAGTCCCCCACCCAGTCCCCCCAGCCCTGCCCAGCTCAAGGCCAGCCGCATGGCAGCCGCCAACAAGAACCTGCAGCCAGGTACTGAGCACCCTTTCTGCCTCTCCACACCCTGAGATCTATCTTCATCTGCCTTGCCCTATCCTGGTTGCACGAGAGAGCTTTATAACATTGATTTCACCAGATTTGTCAACCCATCCATGAGGGTGGGGATTCAGAGTTCCAAAAAAAAGTTTGGAACCGCATGGCAGCACAGCCGTGCATGGCGCTTGCGCTGCCCCCTGTATCTTGAAATCCTCCCTCCTGATCTTGACTCTGGGGTGGTGAGAGTTGTCATGCCTGAGCAGGGGTGAGCTCACTGCTGAAGAGCGGGTCGGAGTATACCAGCCGACCCACCAGCCCCGACGCAGTCAAGCCTGCGGCCGGCCTGCCAAACGATGACGCCCTGAAGACAAGCAAGCTGCCTGCCCAGGTGCGCATGCCACCACCAGTGTTCCTCCTAAGGATTCTGGCTGAAAGCCAATGTGGTTTTGAACTTTTCTTAGAATTAGGTTTCTGAAGCCACAAAATTGCCTGAAATCGTCTGTTCAACAGATCAAAATGGTGGTTTTGGGGGGTTTTTTAATTAAATGGGCAAAATGTGGCTTCTGCACAGTTGTGAATTAGTTTTCCAATGCCAATCTGTGGCTTCCAAGCAGACATCCTAAATCCTACTAAAGGCCACAAATTTGCCCCCATTCTTTGTCAAAAGCCACAATGGCCTTCAACAGCCACTAAAGGAGACACTGGCCACGGTCCTGTCCACATGACACACTTAAAAACACAAGGAAGGGCATCCGTGAATGTCAGATCGGCAAAGACCATATACATCAGATATAGGGTCCTGTTTGATGCTACAATTCATTGCTTTTCAAGGCATGAATATGTATAACTTCCTTGAGACCCTGTGTCTAGCTGGTATGGAGTATCAGTATGCTGTATGGGATGCTGATGGATAAGCGCGGTGTGTCTACAGGTGAAGGAGGCGGCAGCTGCGGCGCTGGCAAGGATGCAGCAGGGCAAGGGGACGGCAGCTTCCAAGGAGACCGGCCCTGGTATGCTACACCTTATCAGACCCAGTCCATTTGCATGCAAGTACTTCTCAACCTTATGATGTACTTGCACTCACCACACATATCTGAAAAGCACCCTCGTGATATGAGATATTTGCTTCAGGTAAGAGACGTGTCTGGCCAGGATGTTATTGCATTCCTCCCTTTTCTAATTCACCTCTCCTAAGCCTTCATTAAAGAAGTGGTTGTGGCAAAGCCATGCATGCTTGAACAACATGGCCCCCAGCAATGTCACCTTCTGCTGTTCGTCCCCAAGTCTGACGCTGTCTGTCTGATGCAGATGAGGCGGCCGCTCAGGCAGTCAGCCGTCGCTACAGCAGCGCAGCGGCCGCATTTGATGGAAGAGCGCCAGCGCAGGCCCCCAGGCAGCAGCAGGAGCAACAACACCACCGCAGCCAGGAGCCCACAGGCCGCAGCAGATTTGCTGAAGAGATGCACCCTGCGAGCCGCCACAACGGTCACGGCAGGGAGCAGCACAGGCGGCACGAGTACGCAGGTGTGCTTTTGCCCCCGCTGATCTGCCATGACCTAATATACCTTGCCGGATCTCATTGTAGTAGCTGATTTTGCAAATACCATACAGGAGTTCTTAGCAGGCCATGTTGATAGTGAAAATTTTAATTGACGCCAAAATAAACAGCATTGTGCCAGGCTGCACTGGGATCTGGCAGCCAGTGCAGATGGGATCATGGTAGTGCTTCCCCATCTGTGTGAAGCATTGTGCTTGTGTGCTGCGCAGAGGACTACGAGCAGGAGTTCCAGCAATTTGAGGCGGGGTACTATGAGGAGGACAGGCGCGGAGCAAGGGAGGAAAGCCCAGAAGTAGGAGAGTATGTCAGCGAGGCTGAGGCTCTGCGCAGGGCGGACAAGAAGGCGCGCAAGAAGGGCCACAAGAAGAAGGACAAGAAGGAGAAGAAGCACAAGAGGGAGAAGCGTCGGCGCTCATCACCCGGCGCCGAAGACTTGGAAGGTGAATCATCTATTCTGGATATTACATAATGCCCCCCCTTGGGATCTGTGCCAAGGTGTTCAGATGCAGCATCGTGCTAAAGAAACTGTCAAGGAGACATGCAAGCAACAATGCAGATGACAGATAAAAACACCTGGTCAAGTCTCATCAGTGAGGGCGGCAGCGGCAGCGGCAGCGGCGGCAAAGCCGCTGTGCTTGTGATGGTTACTCATCAGTGCTGACAGGCAGGATTGAACCGAGCGCTGCTTCCTGCTGTGACAGAGGGGGAGGCCAGGGGCGACCAGGCAGCCTATGACGATGATGATCGCATGGAGACGGATGCACCTCCTTTGCCGCGCTCTGATCCACCCCAGTCCTCTGCAGCTCAGGTGTGTGAATACATTCACTTTAATTGTCCGCCTGCGTTGCACCTGTAAGGTGGAGGTGTACTTCAAACACCTTTTCAGGTCATCTCTTCCTTACATGTGCAATGCAGCTTGCGGTGGCCTGTTTTTAACATACCTCTGTTTTCTGGTTTTTCTATTCCCAAGAGCGGTGATCCAGAAGGGATTGTGCCCCTTGCAGCAGGATTACGCCGCCAAGCGCGCAAAGCTTGATGAGGGACGCGCAGCGCCAGTGTTGCCCCCTCCTGCCGCAGCCCCTGCAGCACAGCAAGAGAAGGCAGAGGCGCTGCCAGAGGGCCCAGCCCACCTGCACATTTCAGGCCTGCCTACCTACCTCACAGAGGAAAAGGTAAATCCAAACTCATGAAACGGTTGCTTGCTGATTTGAGAGATTCGGAAGCATTGCAGATCTAGGCTTGGAGTACGATGTTCTCTTTTGCCCAGTCATGTTCTCAAACGCAGTGGCCCCAGAGAGTGCACTGCAGGCTATGGGGATGCAGTTTTGGCCTTCCTTCCCTGTCATGCAAGCAGAAGCTTGCTTGCTGATCATCACAGTACAATAATTATGATACTGTGATGTAAAACAGGTGGAAGCTGTGCTGGAGACGCATGGGAGGGTGTCCATGTTGAGGCTGCTTCCAAAGGCGCCCGGCCAGAGCACGCTGTCTGCCTACTGCCTATACGCACAAGCCGCCTCCACCGCCAAGGCCCTGAAGAACATCCCTACCATCAAGGTGTGGTCTCCCTCACACATCCCTCCTTCACTGCTTTCCCTTTCATCACAGGGCTAGTGCAGCAAGCAATCTCTTTTGCCTTGAAGCAAAGCCATGGTCAAGGAATTACGGCGAGGACACATGGCGTGATGGAGGTGTTTGGAAACTGTGTCCTAGACCCGTACATAGAACATCTCTGACCTGCAGGTACCCTGCACGTCTGATCCTATAACCACACATGGTTGTGTTGACATACACCTTCATACAGTTCACATGATTGGGTTGTGTGCGGCAGGTGGGCGGCCGCGCTCTCACAGTGACCCGCATCAGAGAGGAGGACATGGAGCCGGAGCAGCCGCCGCCGCCCGCACAGCCGCGCGCCGCGCAGCTGGCCGCCCCGGTAAGCCCGCCGCGCATCGCCGACGCCACACCGGCCAGAATTGAGCCTGCGCCCCCGCAGCCGAGCGCTGCAGCTGCGGCGGTCAGCCGGCCGCCCAGCACGCAGGAAGCCCCAGCGGCTGTCACTGCCAAGCAGACGGCACCGGTGTTGGCGGCTGCGGCGCCGGTGCCCGCTGCGGTGGAGGTGCCGGCTGTAACCGAGGTGGCGCATGCGACGGGCAATGGCGTGAGCAAGGCGCAGGAGGGCGCTGCCCCGGTGGCTGTCACCAGTCGCGTGCTGCGTCTTGCAAATATGGTGTGCTGCCTCTCTGACTTGTGGATGTTGATGCCTCAGATCATAGAAATACAAAGTTAACCTTGTCGTTGTTTTACTATTGTGCCGGCCGGTTCCCTCTGGCCCCACTCCTGGCAAGACCCCAACACACCCCACCTTTTGGAGAAAGACTAGCCATGGAACCCCACCGTTTCGTTGGGCTCTGTAACCCCTGGTTAAGGTGGGTTTTGGCTTTGTTGCAGGTGACGCGTGAGGAACTGTTGGATCCAGAGGAGTACAGCGACATTGTGGATGACATCACCTCGGAGCTGGAGAGCAAGTATGGCACCCTGTCGAGCCTGGTCATCCCCCAGCCATCTCAGAAGGGCCCTGCCAGCGACCCCTCTGGCGTCGGCCTCGTCTTTGTGCAGTTTCCCAAACTCAGCGATGCGGTACGTGCTCGCCCCTCAACCTCTCTCTGTTCACTTGTTGGGGCTTAGGAGCCAACTTTTGTCCCCTCTACCCAATGAGCGTGTCAGTGTTTGTTCCTTCCATTCTCAGTGGCCAAGTTCTGTGTTTTTGCCCGGTGTTTGTTTCCTTTCCTCCTCTTCTCCCTCGAAGACATCACCAGAGCAATGTCAAATCCCTGGAGGCTGGCGTATTCTGTTTTTCTGTGTGCGTGTCTGCGCGTTCTGTGTTGCTGTTGCAGGCTAATGTGCCTAATATGATGTGCAGGTAAAGGCTCAAGAGAAGCTGAACGGGCGTAAGTTTGGCGCGGGCAATATTCACTCAGAGTTCTTTGATGAAGGATTGTTCCAGCGCAAGCATTTTTGAGTTGGGGCTCTCATGGCTACCTTGGGATAATAAGCGTCTTTCATACTTCTTTTAAAGAAGCCGGTGCATTGCTTGATCTTTTTGCATGTGGAGACAGGCGCATGCGCATGTGCTAGCAAGTCCAAGTCCTGAGCTTCGAAGTCCTGAGCTTCGGAATTCCACAACCGTGCTGAGCTTTGAGTCCTGCCATGTGGCGGGCGCATGGCAGGTTTTGTTACGGTTGCAATTTAAGAGGGCCAATTCTCTTTGCTTGCAACATATTGCACATACAAGTGACAGTCAGTCAGTCTTTTACATCTTTTCCAGCCGCTAGGGCTGATCAGACGTCTGGCCACATCGCGTGGCCAGCAACCAACACAACAACCCAATGTAGCACTATGATGAACGATAAGCATCCATCACAAATCAATGAAGCACAATAGCCCGATGGTATCCAGAGAACTCCCAAAGTATCAAGCACTACATGGCAGCGCAGGGAAGAACAGAACCCAGAGTACGAGCAATCGTAGACGTCCATGAAAGCAGGCAAGCACAATCAGGCGAGTCACATCTATGGTGGTATTTGGAAAGGATCACTCCGAACAACAATATGCAGAGGAAAGTCCCCCTGGCATCACAGATAAAGTAGCACAGCACAAAGCCAGGCACCACAACCTCTCCAGGTGACAAGATAGGGCGTGCACACAAGCAACATGGGTGGATCCAGCAAGTTACACATGGTAACTGTTCCATATCAAAAGACAGGAAGGTCTGATCGAGGCGCAGGGTGCCCGACTCCCACGACAGATCAGTGTCCACCAGGCACTGCTAAGCTACTGAGACAAGTCCCCAGCGGTTCCGGCCCCCAACAAAACCGCCAAGTCCCGGTCAGGTTCGCAAAAAGGCTCACCTGTGCTGGCAGGTGTTCAAAGAGCACACTGTGTGTCGCTGCACCAACACACTAACATCCCGAAAATACACTCCTTGAGGGCCCCAGTACGGTTCAAGATGCTCCATACGCGACTGATTCGGGGCACATCCTGGTAAAAGATGAATCAGTAGACATACTCCGATCATTGACGCTCATGTGCGTGTTTGAGGTCCTACGCCGCCATCTGTTAAGAGTTGCGTTTTCCGACTCTGTGTGGTCTTCCCGTCTCCAAACGCCATCATCCAGTGAGACTGCATGTTGATGAATCTGCAACGGGCAGTGCGCCCATTCTGGGCTGCCCAAGACCTCGGGCAGAGTCGCTCCGGTCCGAGGATCGCTGAGATCCTACTCAGATTTTGAGAAAAGGCATTTGCATTAGCTTCGAACCCGACGTCCAGAAGTCTTCAACGAGAACGCTTTATAGTACAGGAGAAGAAGTTGACGTGCTGGCACATTTTGCGCCACCAATACAAGCCTTTCCCAAAAATAGGTTCCGAGATCGGGTCTTGGCCCGATGCTACGCTCAGGACCTGCATATTTGGCCCGGCTGCACGCTTCACTCGTCTCAAGGTGTTTCCTCCGTCCCCTGCCCCTTTGCAGCCTCTTTCTATACCCAGCTTGCTTGTTTTTCGACAGGTTCACAACCACTTCTCCACGCAGGCCTCACCGATATTACCGCTGTAACCACTTTTTGCAGATAGTGGAGAGCGCCTTTGACTACATATGGTCACATGATTATCCCTTGGAGCATATAGGATTGAATACAGCCAACAGGAGCTGGCCATTGCTTAATCACATGCCAACGATGCTACTTGCAGGCCGAGCGCGTATGAGAACATTCTGCGGCCACGGGAGAGCAGTGCAAGGTTCTTTGCTGCTGATGCCGAAGTAGATTCCAAGGAAAGCCGCGAGAGCAACACTTATGAAATCAAAGGACCCGTCAAGGAAGGTTTGTGGGCAATATAGAAGCGCTTCGGTCTTTTGAGTGGTATGGAAAATTTCCGAGTCCTAAAGAGAACTCACGAAGCTGCTGGATGTCTTTGTTCTTGCAGACTTCATCGATACACCGCTGCCTGGAGTCTCAGAGGAGGCACGATCAGGGAAGAAGCGCTGGCCGCATCAGGGGGACAAGGAGCTCAAGGCAGATTTGGACATCCCAGACGAAGGGGAAGCCATAAGTAAAACTGCAAACTACAAGCCCCACACAGACCCCAAGGCCACACCGGACCTGTCTGGCAAGTAAGGCCTCCCGGCAAACTTCATAATCATTATGTGGTAGATCAACCGCATGCAGAGGAATATTGCAGATGCACAGGGACTGAAGCTTGAGCACTTGCTTGAACCACTGAATGCCACGTGACCCTTCGTGTGCTGATCATGTGTTCTATCTGCAGGCGTTCCTACCATGCCTTCAGCGGCGCTGTTCAGAAAATGCTGGGCCAGAGGTTGAGGGGCCTCCACAGCGGGGACATCTTCCTGGCAGAGAAGCACCCGGATGACCAACATGGGGAGGAGCTGAAGAAGGCCGACAAGAACCCAGGTAAACATTTGCACGATTGATCACTCATGTCCCGGCCAGTTCAGGGTTACACAGTTGGTTAAGCATCATCTGCAAATGAGTTCTCCTACTCTGGCGCTTGCAATGCCTCGCCTGTCTTGCAGTTCCGCTTGTCTGAGAAGGGGTCAATCGGTTGTTCAGGGAAAGTAGCAGGTCAGTCATCTATTTTTGGTTGTTCTTAGGCAGAGCATGACCTCGAAAGTTGCGGTGTGGCGTGCAGATGATCCGCAGCACGGCCATCTGCCGGGCGACTTTGACTACCTGCCCAACGAAACCGAGCGCGAGGATGTCATGGACCCATCGCGCCTGCAGGACCCGGACAAGCAGATGGTGCGCCCACTACACCTTTAGCACAGCTTTTTCTATTTTTTTTCTTATTACATGCTTTTCCTGCCAAAAGGCAACGTTCGTCCTGCAGACCAGCTGCAGTTGAAGGCTGCCATCAAAATACGTCTTGATGGACTCGCCAGATCCAAGCAAGACCCAATCCACCGTGGGCACGGTGCTCAGCATTCCAGCCGCCCCCCGCCAGCCGGGGCACAGCTTTTGGTACCAAGAAGGGACATTCTTGCATTAGAGCAAGACATAATGCAAGGACGTACAAGGCAGTGCGAGCGCCAAGAAGTGAGAAAGGGCTGCTTTGCGGTTCAAATGCAATGCATGCAACACATAAGACACCTGGGGTTCATGGCTTCCTGCGCTTGATGTCAATGTGGTGCATTGCCAGTTGAACCCTATGGCCATCATTTGCTCTCAAGCTGTGCTGTGCTGCTCTTGGTGATGCTCCGAGCTCCGGGAGTCCCTACTCAGCTGCGGGCTGTGCTCACATTTAGTAAGTGGCCAGTGGATTACAGATGGCTGCTGTGCACACCTGTGGGATGTCTCGCTGCTGTGACTGAGGAGTGGAATTTGCCTGGCCTGTCAGGAGCGGCGCAGGGCGAAGGATCCAGAGTACTTTGACAGGGTGCATGGCGGCAACCCAACACAGGCGCGCGAGGCGGCAGCCGATGAAGCAGAGAAGAACATGCATAAGGAGCGGCGTAAGAGCGGCGATGACATCTTCACTGGAGATGCTCAGGGCCGCCCCAACGCCGCCTGAGGGACTCGAGCGCAAGTGAGTCATGCTGACTTATGAATGAAGTCGGAGTCCCTACCAGCGGGATTGGAGTGCATAAAGGAAGCCGTTCTGCTATGTGTTCAGATAGCCCTGCAAATGATGTGGCGCGGATTGGGCAGATCTGCAGCAAGAAGTGCCGCAATTCATTGGTCGTCACAGGGGCTATATCTAACCTGAGATATAGAGCCCCCTGGTTATCAAGATGATGGGGGAGGTCCCCTGGTCAGGACAGGTCAGCTGATCTGCATTCTTGGATATTTGGTGGATATGCTGTGGCAGTAAACTCCGCGATTGCCAAAGTGTTGGGTGTGAGCCCTCCTACCGATGGTCAAGACCGTGTGCATAGCTGCGCCTCTTGCAGGGAAGCTCCGGGCGGAACAGTTCAGATTGTAGCTGTTAATCAGTGCACACCTGCTCTGGTGTCTTTGATAGACAATTGCACAGCAGTGTGCATGCGTGTGTGTACGGCAGTAAATCATTTTTGCTCAAAGCTTTTCTCACTTGGGCTCCTTTCCTTGCTTTCTGTGATCAATATTTCATGACGCCGGAACTTCCGCCTTAGTAAGGCAATGAGTTGATAGGAACGTGGGACGGGAAGTGGCTATTCTGGCCTCTTGTCTGTATTGACTCTCCTGGATGTTGGCAGTGTCTGAAGAGCTGGGCAACTGATGTCCAAATCATGTTTGTGGACCGGATTTTGGACCATTCATCTCAAACACACCATAGAGTACCTTGCTTGATTCCGTTGTACCTCCTGCACAATAGGAGATGTATAGTGTATACAGCTCTGCTAATGTTTCCAAGTATGTTCATGACACGCATAAGGGTGCATCAGGCACAGAGCATGAAAAAAGTACAGCATCGTTGACTAATTCAGAAGCTTCCAATGAAGCTGCGGGACCAGGGTCGACCCTTGCTCGCACCATGGCGATCACAGATCCAAAACAATTGCAGAAACCCGTCAGCCACTTTTGAATAAACTCCTGGGATTTTGGCGATAGAGGGAGAAGAACGGCGTGAGAACAACTTTGAGACGAACGGGCTTCTGTGAGAAGAAAGAGGCCTGATTTGTGCAATTTCTGGCGATTTCAACATCTTTGGTAGAGGGGCATCTTAGCGAGCATTCGCACAGGTACCATCGATTTGTGCACTCCCTTGAATGTGCATGCCTCAGTGAGCAAGCGCAGGAAGCGGCTTTTACTACCAGCAGGAAAGCTGGAGAAGGAAGCGAGATTGCTTGACATACCTTTCGCATCACAATTCTTCCTCAGGATCCTAAACTCTACTTTCTGGGTGAATGATTATCGTCTGAGAACGGAGTTCGCCTTCAGCACTGTCAACTCAAGCAATACCTTCGTTGTTGGTGACAGTCCAGGTGCTTTTTCGATGGAAGCAATACCGCCGCCTGATGTCAACAGCAAAAAGGAGACTCAATTTCCAAATCCGCAGCTCCTTTTAGGGCCACAGCAGGTGAGCAAAGACCCCGATTGCTCCCAAATACTTTCTTTGCAGCTGGAATATTTTGCCAACCCACACTTGCAACCTCTCTGCAGTGCAAAGCGCTCGTGCTTTACAGCAAATTTGATGTGTCTGGACAAGGACTTTTTCTGTCACTATGGCTGCATGCGCAGAAACGCGACCGGGGAAGAAAGACACTGATATTGAATTTGGACAACACCCTAATAGTCAACGCAACAGAGACAAGGGGCGATCATGACTTCACCATTATTGCGTCGTTCAAGGACAGTGACATAATAAAATACATGCACATACGCCCCTGGGTGGATGCACTTCTGGGCGCCGCCTCGCAGCACTTTGAGATTGGCGTTTTCACAGCCGCCACAGCAGAGTATGCATGTGAGATCCATCCCCCTGCAGTGCACCACATTCTTCCTGCTTGTGTCGCCAATCTATACTGAGCTGTGATGTGCTGGTCAAGAACGGCTTGCCACAAGCACTTTGCCAATGTCCCCTTTGGACCTATCTGACATCAGGAAGTGTGTTTGCAGGGGCTGTTTTGGAAGTTATTGACCCAAATAAGGTGGTCAGGTGGGTGCTTTCGAGGGAGGACTGTGAGTACAGCAGTGCTGACAAGTGCTACATGAAGAATCTGCACCGCTTAGGGAGGCCACTGTGCAGCTGCATCATGGTAGATGATCGGCCTGAGGTTGTGATGCCACGAGAGAACGTGCTGCCCATAGTTAAATACCTCGAGAAGGACCCGGATGATGAGGAGTTGCTAGATATTTTGCCTCTGCTCCTGTCCCTCAACAAAGATTCAGATGTGCGACACCGCTTGCGAGCGATCAATGAATCCGAAGAAGTTGAGGGCAGCCAGAAAGAGTGGATTGCAGACTTTGAGAAGCAGCCACAGCCGCTGCCGCAGCCGGCAGGAAACGTAGAGAATTGGAATGGGTGTATGTCTGTTGCAGCAATGCTTGAACTGTACGAAACTCGACTGCATGCGCCGCTGGCCAATCTCATAGACCTTACTGAGAACCTGATAGACCTCACCTCAGAGGTTGACTGACCATAATTTTGACTCTCTCAGCAGGTTTTTAGGGGTGGTTGTGAGCTCCCTTTGTAGCAGTCTGCTACTAGCAGACATGACCATGCTGCCAACATGACGTCCACAAGACGAATTGTAATGGCTGTTTGGTTAAAGAATGCTGCACGCGGTGGATGTTGGACGTGAATTTTCTATGTAAGCGAGATCATGAAATTGCAGTGAGATAAAGCATGACTGTCCTCTGCTTGGAAGTGCTGATTGGTGACCATATCTACATTTTGTATATTATACCTGTCCATACAATTTGTTGAACGTTGAACGCTGTGTCATTGATTAGCCCTATCCAGGGGGATCTACATCTAACAGGGGGTAAGGTATAGAACCCCCTGCCCTATCATATCTAGGGGTAATTGAAAAAACAACGTTATTCTATTAATTGCCCCTATAATTTCAGGGGTGCAGATGCCATCCTGGTGCAGCTTCCCGTGAAGCTGCAAGATCTCTCTGCATCGAACGAGCGAGTAAAATTCTCACATCTCAACCGAATAAATTCTCATCGATTCTGAAGCAGTATCGTGCAATTGAATAACAGTCCTGGACACGTTTCACGACGAAGGCAAAGGTTTTACGAGTTGCCCAGAGCTGTATGGCGACGACCACTTCTTTCACAAGCAGCTCAACGCGATGAGGTAGTATCTCCTGGCGGCAAAGAGAGTGTGTCCAACAATTGAAGGAGAGCGGAATTGGCTGGGTCACAGACGAACCTGCCAATTGAGAGGTTGCGCTATGGGCTCATTGTGGTGTGAAAGTCGTAGAATAATAGAGAGGCCCCGAAGGAGAGAAAACAAGGTGAGACATCGTGCTCAGATCAATAGGTTCAATTTCAACAGCAGCTGTTTGGTGAGACAGCTGCATGAGGTCTGTGTGAGCTGCTTAAGAGTTCGTGGGATGGTCCTCATATGGCGATACTGCCTGGACTGACTTGACACACGTTCACGCAAGGCTCCTTCCTTTGCAGGCTGCACGGATCAAAGAGGCCGAAATCGAGCTGAGCGCATTGCTGACTGCCACCAGACTCCAAAAGCAGGCAGACAGCCTCGAAAAGGGCAGCCTCTTTTCATGGCTGAGGCAGTCAGCGAGTCTCTTTGCCCCAGCCCCAGCTCCTTGCAGTGCACCACAGACAATGCTGCCAACATACCAGCCCCTCATTGGGCCTCAGATGGTGCGCATGAGTCACCGCTGCCTAATTCCATGCTATGCCATATCATATCAGTGGTGTGGCAAATGAACAGGGTCACGGCACATGCTGTTCCTCATGGCTACTGGATGTGTCTTGACCGCAGCGCACTATTGTGGATGTCCTGTTGTCATGCTCTGCCCTGATTTTGAGAATAAGAGTCAGGCATCGGTTCAGCATAAGTTGGCTGGAAGCGATATTTTATGACTGACTGACTGGTGGAATGCCGGGTGCGCAGGCCTGTGATTGGGGCAAGAAGACTCTGATACTGGATTTGGACAACACGCTGGTGGTTGCCAGCGAGGCAAACCATGGCGACCATGATTTTATCGTCGACAATTTTCCGTTTGAGGGCTACTACATGCACAAGCGTCCAGGGCTGGACAATTTCCTTCGCGCAGTCGCAGAGCACTTTGAGATTGTTGTCTACACAGCTGGCACAGCAGACTATGCTGGTGAGCTCCTTTCCAACCTGTAGCCGCTGTCCCTTGTGGGCATTATGATCTGGTACCACCGGTGGCGCAGATTTCTTCATGCCCTGCGGGGCTGTCAATACATGGTGGGTGTTGTTATTTTTGTGAAGGCAAAACAACAGCAAAAAATAATCGGATGCAGCCATGCAGCTGCTTGCTTGATGTGCCCATTGATCAGTTGAATCCAAGCCGTGTGCTCTTTTCTCATCATGGCTGTAGATTAAATTGTGTGGTGTTTTTTGTGCAGCCGAGGTGCTAGATGCAATTGACAAGCAGCATGTGGTGAGGTGGCAGCTGTCAAGGGGACAGTGCTGCCCAATCCCCGGCAGCCCACAATACACGAAGCATCTGCACCGGCTGGGCCGGTCGCTGTCCGCATGCATCATGCTCGATGACTCACCCGAGCTTGTGGAGCCGAGAGAGAATGTGCTCTCCATGAGCAAGTACCTTTGCAGGGATCCCCATGACACTGCGCTAATGGACGGTCTGCCTATGCTCCTGGCTCTTGACAGGGACGCCGACGTGAGAAAGCGCTTGCCTGCCTTTGATAGAAAGCTGCGCATGCAGGGACTGTAGCAAAAACTGCGGTCTGAAACCAAGTTTTGAAATTATTTGGGAGTGGGAACATCACCCAGGGAGTATGATGGTGGGTGGTGGCTGCGAAACATCTGCTCATAGCTATTGCCGATAGACTCTTTGCGCCGGGCGATCGTTTTTCTGTTGTGATTATGCAGAGGTAACAAATGGTTGAGTAGTGTGGGTGTTCAGTTACTGAGACACTTGTTGAATCTTTAGATTACCGGTACATGTTGAGGCTGTGGGCATTAATAAGCCTGAGGATGAGCGCTTAGTAGTGCAAGTGCTTCCTGGATCAAAATTCAAGGCCAGCAATCTGTTCTGCATCACTGATCAGGATGTATGGCATAAAATTCTGATTATCTCACACATTCCGCTTCTTGCCATACTCTTCTCGAGACACCACTTTTGGCCGTGCAGTCTATTTCAACTGGCACCAACTATGTCAGAGCCATTCTGGGAACTATAGCGCCCGCATATTTCTACCATATAATCTATGAAGCTTCACTTGATACTTCAGCACGTACAGGATGCTGTAGGGGCACACTATGGGCGGATACTGGTATGTGCTGATGTGATGCTGATATGACGCCCCTCACAGCAGCATATCAGCAGGGGAAGTGACCTAGGAATTCTCCTGAAATCATTTTGGTTTTAGGGTTTAGGGGTTTTCGAATTTTTATTTAGGGGTTTAGGGATCTAGAACGCCGTCCGCCTGATTCCCAATTTCCCGAAGTGAGTCACTTTGACCTTGGCGCCTTGAAGAAGACCGAGTAGGCAAACCGGTGATCAATGAATAAGTTTTCCATTTTTAAATCGTACAATTACTTCAGACTGCACGACGAAGGCAGATTTTGTGCCAGACGTAGTGCCGTCATCTGTGGCGACCAGGTGCTTCAAGTCCCTGTAATAGTAAATTTACAGCACACTGATACATCGCCCAATGCACGTTTTCCAAGACATTGAAAAATTGCATTCTTTGAAGCAGGGAGAAGGCTGGAATTTTCGTGCCAGAGAATAAAAGTAGTCAGTGCGGCTTGCTTTGAGACGAACGTGAAGATTTGCACCGATGGGTGTCTGGTGGGACGAAAGAGAACAAGCGTATGGGAAACTAAATCTATGGGTGCCAAACAAAGAGTATAAGGTGAAAGCATACTCACTCCTGACCAAGATGAAGACGTTTCAATGCTTTGCGTTCACTCTTCAATCAAACCCTTAGGATCACCATGATCGTTTCTTAATGTACGTTACAAGATGTGACTTGCATTCAGATATAAGTCGTCAATCAAGTGTCCTTTCTTCGCAGGGAGTGCTGATCGGAGACGCCGAAAGCGAGCGAAGCATACATGCGAAGAAGCCCCTCATTGGGCCTCAGGAGGTGCCCTTCAAACTCAATGCTTTAGAACTCTGCCATTTTGGATGCTGCAGATGCTGCAATTCAGGATATTGCCAGCCATCTGCCTCCCTGCAAAGCAGCCCCTTGGCAGATCAGCCCTCAAAGTCTGCCCAACAACAAGGGATCAATTTTCTGCGCAGGAGAGCGACCGTGGCAAGAAGACACTGATCTTGGATTTGGACCACACTTTGGTTGTCGGCAGCCGCACGAATCGAGGAGACCATGACTTCATTGTGGAGGGCAATTACCACATGTACAGAAGGCCAGGGCTGGAAGAGTTCCTTCGCGCGGCCGCAGATCACTTTGAGATTGTTGTCTACACAGCTGCGAGCTCAAACTATGCAGGTAAGCTCTTTTTTCTGTACTGTTTCCTGCTCTCCTTGTGAAGCTGCCATCTGCCCAGCTGCCCGCCTGAGGAACCTGCCGTCTGCCCATCTCAGAACAGACGCTGTACAACCTGTAATGGGTGGGTTGTTCAGGCAGACCAAGCAATGGTGTGTTCCATGAGCAGTGTCTTGACAGATAGAAATAAATTTTGCTTTGTCTGTCTATGCAATCAGCATTTACCGGAGAGGCTGTGGAACTGTACACGTGTGTCAGACATGACAGTCTGTATGGTGCCACTGGAAGGGACTCCGGAATTTCTGGGCAGGAGGTTCAACCAACTTGCTGCAATGCACCTATCTTTGTGGCCTCACACTCATACAGATTGTAGTGATGTCACAAACAACGGTGTCACTGTGCAGCGGAAGTCTTGGAGGCAATTGACGAGGAGAAGGTGGTGAAGTGGCGGATATCAAGGAGAGCCTGCCGCCGCGGAGCTTGCAGAACAGAGTACATCAAGGACCTGCAGCAGCTGGGCCGCCCGCTGTCCGCATGCATCATGATCGATGACTTGCCAGAGAATGTGCTGCCGCGTGAGAATGTGCTCTCCATAAAAAAGTTCAGCCGCGGCAGCACCGGCGATACTGAGCTGGCGGACATTCTGCCGATCCTGAGATCTTTGGAGGCGCAGGACGATGTGCGCGAGCTGCTGGGTAGATATGACGAAGAGCGGTGCACTGCGCGCATCGGTGAATTATTACTGTAGCTAGCATGTAACTCCACTTACCGTGAGGGGTTGCGTTTTCATCATGATATCATGGCCAGAGTCCCCTCTAGGTGCTGCAGGTCCTGCCTAGAGAGTAGACCTATGTAAGCACGTCTTGAAATAAGAGCTTTCATACAACAGCTGGCCAGCAGCATTGCTCGTGCTGCGCAATATGTCATCTTGCCCTTGAGGAAAACTCAAAGCATCTGAAGGGGGCTTGCACCTGGCTTGCACCTTCCCAACACATGGAAGCTTCCACGTGGCGCCGACGATAAGCCTAGGATTGAGTTCCACACGCACGCTGAAAATTCTTCGACAAGCAATCCATGTGAAGCTTCCGCTTACAGTGCAAAAATTTTGGTCTTGATAAAACTCTAATCACTGCGGAAATAGGGACTGGTCATGCAAGCCTTTGCACCCACTACAGTTCATTCTGGGCAGACACAGACTTTAGTACTGTTCACAGGAGCAAAATCGGCACAGACAAGTCGTACCAAAGTCAGAAATGCAAGACAAAGGAAATTGCAATGCCACGCATCTTTAGAGGCAGAGGGCAGCGCATCTGTGAAGGAAAAAAAGAAACGAGATTTTGGCTTGGGTGATATTCTGGGACCTATCGGGCTGACTCTGGGGGGATCCTTGAATAAAAAGGTACGGTTTATTCTTCTTGATAAAAGTTGGTGCACGGAGGTTGACGAGTTGCAATGTTGCCACCCCCCAAGCGACAATTGTGGGCAAGTGCACAACAGGCTTCACCTTAAGGCGTCGTATACAGGGCGAACATGCGGATAAAAAAGTGGCAGAGCGAGAAAGCAGCCAGCGTTCGTCATCGCAAGGTGGGCAGCAGGAGGAAGAGTCAGCAGATCAGAAGAGCTCCACTGGCAATGGCTTGGACCTTGGTCCGATTGCGTTAAGCTTTGGCGGCAGCACAAATGAATCTCGAGGTAGGCTGGTGCTTGTTGTATTCTGCTACTTTACCCCTGCTATGATAGTGGCAGGGTCAGCTGCCTATCAGGGGACTGAGGCTAAGACAGCGGCCTTTGCAGGTGAGGAGTCGTATGCAGAAGCATCCACATCAGGACTACAGAGCATACACAGCATGAAGACAGAGGAGTGGCAGCAGCAATTTGAAGCAGATGGCTATGTGGACCTCTGGGTGGAAGAGGAGTTCAATGCAGGCTCCAGGCTAGTGGTGAATCATCGACGCCTCATATTGCTGTCACATGCACAATAGTCTCCTACACCTTTAGACTCTGGCCGTCTTGCAATAGGCCTGCTAGTCACCGATGTTCAAGTCTGTCTTGGGCAAGCCAAGCGTTGCGCCACATGGCCACACTAAGCAAGCTTGGTCCAGCAAGAAAACTCTTGCCAGCATGTTGAGATAGTGAGCCAGCCATTTCAGAGTTATAGCCAGTGTGAGAGATTGAGATGTAAGAGAACAAGAGCTTCACAATTATGGTGGTGCTGGGGTCCTGCAGGGGGGACGCAGCGTGCACAAGGGGGGCGTTGCGGGGTACCAGAGCGGGGAGGGCCCCTCGGCCGGAGTGGCGACGCGGCACCATGTTACAATTCACAATCACCACGCTGGCCAGGTTGTGGAAGTGGACGTGCCTGAAGACAGGTCAGTCCTCTCACTCCCTCTCGTGCACAGCCGCTGCAGCAAAACATGAGCATAATCCGCTGGAAATGCGCCACACGTTGTGCAAGGCGATCTGCTTCTATGCGATGTATTCACTCCTGCTTCTGCATCGTAGAATGTACATTTGTAAGCATGTGCATCCGCGATCAAAGTGGGGCCTGGCCACTATCTGTGACTCACATCCTGCCCCATCCATTGGATTCTTCCTGTCCAGTGCATGCGCATAGGCAAATCTTCCTCTCCACAAGCCCATCTGCGTGCACAGGGTTCATGATTGGCTTGTGGTCACCTCCTTAAAGGTGAAGCTGCGACACTGCGGGCCTAGGTGGTAAGTGTAGGCTGGTGTGTTGCTGCGCAGGTACGTGCTGTGGGAGGCGGAGGATAGGGGGCTGCTGCTGCCCTACGCCTGCCGCATGGGCTGCTGCACCGCATGCGCAGTTCGCATCAAGGAGGGCGAAATGTACCAGCCACAGGTGCGGACTTGCGCAGTCGTTCGCTCCCCATTCGGTTCCTGATTGAGTGCTCAAGAGTATATATCAGCAGCCCTGCTTTGACAGCTTCACCCTTCGTGATGTGGCATGTACTGTGATGCTTACTTTCTGTGTGGTCGTTTCACTTGCCCGAGGACTTGAGCTATCAATGCTTGTATGTTTTTGTGTCCTAGCCTTGACTGAGAATTAGGAACTGAGGAGTCCGCTTGCATGTCATGCTCATTCCATGCCAGATTGCTGTAGCACCGAGCATGTGCTGCTACCGCTTCTTCAAAGCTCTGAAGAAGCTTCCCTGGCTTGTCTGTGGCCTTTTGTGTAGCTGAAGGAAAATAGGCACGCAATTGACAGCTGATGTTTGGGGTGTGCATGGGATCTGACTGGATGTGAATTGTGCACGTGCAGTCTTTGGGGATCTCAGCCGAGCTGAGGGAGGCGGGATATGGGCTCATGTGCGTGGGCTACCCCAGATCTGATCTGGTGCTGGAGACTGTAGAGGAGGATGAGGTGTATGACATGCAATTTGGGCGTAGCTTTGCAGATCAGGCGGTGGACCCCAACAACCCAGACTCCATCGAGAGAGATGACTGGGCCCTTGAAATTGCCAACATGGATGAGTGACTTGAGTTGATGTTGCAAGCCTGACATTTGAAGCTGTATGAGATCATGCATGTCCACACACTGTAACACGGTGGCATTTGGTGGCAATAATCATTGTGATCGACAATCATTCATGATGGTTGCAAGGCCGCCTTCAAGGCGCACGGTGCGGCATGCAGCATAGCTTGCCAACTTTCAATTGCAAAGCCGCTTTGGCACCTGAAACACTGTGATCGCTGGGGACGGATGTCATTTATGGAAAGTCTTGGAGCTCCTGGAACTTCACACTATGGCATAATGCAAGGTCATCAAATCGATGTCAACATCGCGTGAAAGAATTCATCTTCATCTTGCCCACTGGGCAATGGCATGGTTGATCGGGAGGGAACTCTCACAAGGAGTAGACCGGTTCCGGAGTTTGCAGCAGCAGCCGAAGGCTACGAAACGGAAGAGCTCCTCATCGATTTCTGATCTTCCCTGAACAGGAACGCCTATGGAAAGGCAGAACATCATTTGATAAAGATCGCAGCCTACTATATAAGCGGCTAGTTTCACGACATCATATGTTCTGCAAATCAAGATACTAAAGTATCCTCTTTGCGGCAAAGGACGCTCATCATGCATGAAAATGTAATTGAGTTTCAAAGATAAAGCTAGTGACATCCAGAAGCGGGCATCTGTGATCGTTGGTAGGGATGGCAGGCTCGAAGGGTACTATAGTGCGTAGGAGCACCAGGAAAGCAGCTGAGCACGATGCCAAGGCAGTTTCGGATAATGGTGAATCAGACGCAGGAACACCGTCACAACATAAAATAACACAGAAGGCTGCTGAACAGCCCAGCCTCAGAAGAAGCAAAAGAGCAGCAGCTCAAGCATCTGCCGAACAAGAAGACGACGCTTCTCCCATGGGTGCAGCTGCTGGTCTTGCAGAGGAAGATGATTCAGCGCAGGATGACGCTGACCAAGATGGCAATGTGACTGAAAATGACCAGTCAGATGCCAGCACAGATGAGGAGGCTGCAGAGCTGGACGTGTTTGATGACAGCACCCGCGAGGCTGTTGAGACCTTTGAGACAGCAGTCTCTGAGCCGGCAGCATTCCTGCAGCCATCCGCAGAGATCTCTGAGCTGGCCCGCACCGCTGCCAAGGTGCAGGCCCTTGCATCCTCGATATTGCACGGCATGCTTCACACAGCAATTAATACTGATTTAATTGCCACAGTCATTATTGTGTGATCATATAACATAGGTGAGGATCTGTACCGTGAGAATGGTCATGGCTTTTGATTTACCATACGTTGAGGACTCCACTTGGCAACTGTCAGCGACATGTATGCCCCTCCTTGCAGTTTCCTGTGGGTGTGCTCTGACAATGAGGCTTGTTGATCAGGCGCTCTACGATCTGGCAGCGACTGAGGCGGCAGGGGCAGCCGCAGCTAAGGGCAGCGCAGGGGGATCAGCACTGCAGCAGCTGTATGTGGAGGGATTTGATGCGGAGCAGATCTGGCTGCAGCTGGAAATGCAGTCAGCAGAAGCCCTCAAGCGCGCGCGGCGGCTTTTAAAAAAAGCCGGCGAGGTCCCCCGCCTGGTCCTCCCAGAAATGGAGGAGGCCCTGGACGGTGGGTGGACCCTTCACAAATCTTGTGACATATAGTCTTTGTCCTATCTGGATTGTTGGGACTGGGGGTATTTCTGGGTGTATATAAGCGCGAGTTGATTGCATGCTGGTGTGCTGCGCAGACCTGCTGGGCAATGGAGAAGGGTCGGAGGAGTCTGGGAGCGAGTCTGATGGGGAGGAAGAGAGCGCTGGGGGACTGCAAGATGACGGCAGCTTGGAGGATGGGTGAGTGTTGACCGACAAACTATCCCAATGATTTCTTCAAGTGGAAGCAAATCTTCAGCGTGCATGGGTTGACTTTTGATTATATTCATAAAGCAGGAGGTGCTCACTTTGCAGTGGACTTAGAGCAGATTAAAGAGGGTTATGGAATGTGCAGGGATGACGAAGAGGAGAGTGAGGGAGGAGAGGAGGAAAGTGAAGAGGATGAGGAAGCAGAAGAGGGGGCGCATGACAGGGGGAAACAGTCGTCAAGGGACCGGTTCTTCCAGATGGGCGACATGGACAGGTTTGCAGAGGAGGCTGAGCAGGCTGCCATGCGCTCAGACACCGATAAAGATGAGGATGAAACAGGTGACCAGCTTCTTCTTCACAGCTCAGGAAGTTGCCGCAACAGCTTTCCCCATGCTTTCTCTGCATTCTTGTACAGGAATGGGCAGATTTGTCAGCATCAAGTGTTGGCTGGTATGGTGGCTTGCTAGGCACCCGGCCTGTGCATGCAGGCATGAACTGTCGGCTTCAGAAGCCTTGCCCTTTCCAGAGCGCCTAGGCTTAGCGGTCCTTTTGGTTGCGTTCCTGTCCATGCCCTCGTTGGTTATAGCCCATGGGCTTAGGGGAGTTGTGCTGTGCGCAGATGATGAGGAGGATGCGCTGCCAGCTGGCGACCCAGAGGCAGACAGCGATGACGGCGCGCTGGCGGCTGTGCTGGACAATGCGCGCAAGCTGTCCGGCCGCAGGGCCGAGCGGCGCGAGCGGTTCCGGGAGGAGGGAGATGATGAGAGCGAGGAGGAGGGTGATGAAGTCGATGCGGCGGCTGCCAAATACGGCGACTGGTTCGACGCCCCTGCCGAGGGCCGGGGTGAACTCAATGGCGCGGATGACATGCAAAATGGTGAGCGCCCAGCTAGCTTCCCCCTATCTTGTTGTGCACTAGGATCAGCCTCAGGCAGCCATGCCAGGTACTTTTCAGAGGGGGTATGTGCGCATTGGAAATTCATAGGTGGCTGAAATGTAGAGTTGGAGAGAGTAATTGCGATTTTCTGCAATACAGGCTTCGGTGAGGATGGTGACCTGGAAATGGACAATGAAGAGGAAGAAGAAGATGAGGAGGAGGATGGGAAAGATGAGGGCAGGCTGGGCGAGCCCTCAACACGAGCTGGCCAGCGCAGGACGGGTGAGAGCCAAACTTTTACTCTTTCTTGTGATCAAACGCAGGATCCATTTCATCCAGCTGACAACAGCGCAATCTAGTGGTGACGACATGAATTTCACGAAAGATAGGAAAGTGATTAACACATCACCATGAAACGCTGATACAGCAGCATTCAAAGCCCACAAGGTTGCTGCACTACCAGTCTTGTAACAAAAGCATGACATTTGCTAGGCAGTGACAGAATGCACTCCGTGCAGGCGGCGGCGAGGATGCAGGTCGGATGTCGACGCACGAGCGGCGGATGGCGCGGATGGCCGAGCGGGTGCAAGCGCTGGAAGCCCAGAACATGGGCGACAAGGAATGGTTCATGCGCGGAGAGGCCAAAGCAGGTGCGCGCCTAAATCTCCTGTCACCCGCTCTATTTCTCACCTCCTGGAAATCAGAGATCTGACTGCCTCCCCCTCAGGGAGCATAGTCCTTGCCTGCAGATGTGCGCACACACCTGTCCCTGGCCTACAGACCGCCCTCTGCAGGGAGGCATGCTTGCCGGACAAGTCACTTGCTTCTCCCGGCACCCATTTCTCTCCGTCGCGCTCTCTTTCAGTAGATCTCAGGATAGCTGAGTAGATTGCTGGAAGGTCATGGTCTCTACATTCACTTTGACAAAATGAGCGCTCTTGATTGTCCTCAGGAGATGTTCTGAGGAGCTGTTGAGAGACACTTGCTATCCATAGAGTTCCTGTTCGCCTGCGTCCGAAAGGTTGTGGTGGGAATGTCACAGGGGCGTTTGGCTTTTCAGGTTTTAGCCTTACACACCCAGAAATATGAATTCACGTGTTATGTCACAGGGGCGCGGCCGCTAAACAGCGCGCTGGAGGTGGATTTGGATTTTGAGCGCGCGGTGCGGCCGCCGCCGCAGCCGACCGAGGAGATCACGGCGTCGCTGGAGGACCTGATTCGCGCGCGCATCGCTGAGCACAACTTTGACGACGTGCCGCGCGTCGCGCCGCCCGTGCCCGAGACCCGCACCAAGACCATCGACATGGACGACAAGAAGTCCGGCAAGGTGCGCTCGCATGTGCTGGTTTTGCCTATGTAAGATAGTGTGTGGGGTGTGGCACTCTCAGGACTGGAGCCACATTTGTGTTGCACTGCAATCCAGGAGGTAGAGGAAGATCTAACCGTGGCTGGGAAATACAAATTGTTTCTAAAGAACATGAATAGTCTGCCACAAACCTCTAGGAGATTCTTGGACCATGTACTGGACAATGGTTTGCATTATGTATGAGGCTGCCGAAGTCCTCCTCGCAGCAATTCTGTTGACAATTTCTGCAGACCTCTGCATGTCCATGTGGCCCGTCAACCGCTTGGCTGGGGTTACTAAATACAACCCCTTGCTGGGCAGGGCCTGGGGGAGATATACGAGGAGGAATACGTGCGCGCAGCCGCCGGCGGCGCGGCTACAGATGACCGGGACGAGAAGGTGCGGGCTGAGGCGCGCGGACTGGTGAAGCTGCTGTTCGCCAAGCTGGACGCTCTGAGCCACTTCCACTTCGCGCCCAAACCAGTCATTGAGGATCTATCCGTGCGCGCGGACGTGCCAGCGCTCGCCATGGAGGAAGTTGCCCCGCAGGTGCGTGGCAGATTCCTTCTTGCTGTGCACTTTTGCATGCATGCAGGCACTCTTGCAGCGACTTAATCTTTGAGTAGCTAGGGGGCGCTTGTTCACTGTGGGTCCGTAAGGGTCGGCAAGAGAGGAAAGTGGCGCATGTGCTCAGACAGCCTTATGTTCATTCAAGGGTTAGGTGCAGCGAGGTGTTGTTGTGTGCCAACAACAGGGCCCTTGGTGCAGGCATTCTGCAAGCAGAAATTGCAGATCTCACTGAGTTTATTACATGCCTAGGGCGCATCCTCTTATGCTGGGCCTGATCTTGGGCGCCCTGAACTCCAAGGACATTTGAAGCGTGTGAGCTCAAGTTTTAAGCAGGAAAACTTGTTAAATTATTGCCCCTAAGCGTTGCAGAATGTGCACGTGGATGTGAGTGTCGTGTCAGCTGAGGGGTGTCTGGTGGCGGCTTGCAGGTGGTTTCCGAGGCAGCGATGCGGCTGCCGGAGGAGGTGTACAGGGCGGAGGCAAAGGGAACGCCGCGCGCCGAAGAGGAGCTGACGCGCGAGGAGCGCCGACGCCGCCGCGCCAAGAAGAAGCGCTCCCACAAGAGCCGCTCCGAGCAGCAGGCACGCCCCGCCACTGCTGCTCCCTTCTCCTCTGTGCACACCTTTGTCCCGCATATCAGATGTACCGTTACAGGTTTGGGCCGGCATATTTGCTGGATGTCATGGACGCAACACGGCCCGGTGGCCAGGGAGGTTTGGGCACCATGCTTGACCAAGACAATTGCTGGAACCATGTGATGTGGAGGTTCTTCAGGAAAACAAGTGACGGCCCCTTTGATCAGAAGGGGTTGCCTCAGGTGCTGAGGTGTTTGGGTGACATTTGCAGGTAGCGGACAAGGCAGCACGGCCTGTCACGCAGGGCGGCACAGCTGCGGTTCCAAGCCGCAAATCGGCGACGGCCGAGGAGGCGGCCGCGGCGGCCGCCAAGGCGCAGAAGAAGCGCGCTCGCCGGGGCGGCGACGGCGGCGCGGCCGGCGCGGACGCGGGCCGGGGCAAGCGCGTCAAGTTTGGGTCCGCGGCCGTCTTCGGCCAGCTGCAGGATCAGCGCGAAGCTGCGGCGGCCGGCGAGAAGCCGGGCAAGAAGCAGCCTGCAGGCGGTGGCACAACCTCCAAGGCCCTGAAGTTGTAGACCCAGTGTGAACGAAAAGTTGGAGGAAAGTTCATTGAAAGAGGAATGCAGACATCATGTTAGAGCAAGCGCCAAAAGAAAGGTCAAAGGGCTGCAAATCAACCAAGTGTATTGCGTGCACATGAAGCTTGTGGCGTGTCTGTTGAATGATGGATGGATCCGATCTGATATGGCATGTGGGCCCCACATTGTAGGAAACCTATTTTTGGGGACTGCCTGGTGATGTAATGATGTGCTGGCAGTCTTCCGTCAGCTCCGGATGGGAGTTACCCTGTAACTGACATCAGATTGAGATCTTGCACATCACAGCGATCCTGCTGTAATCAATCGACACGAAGGGCAATGTTGTCGTAGTGTGAGGGTAATCGCATCGAGTGGGAGCGGACGTCTTTGGTCGTAGTCCTCGCCCCATCAGGGTTTGGCCAGAGGATATTTCGAGAATCGGCAGTTTGCATCACATCGAGGTCACCAAACAGCTGTGAAGGTCGTATTGCTGCAAGGGGATGACATTCTCTTGAGTACGGCGCCTTCGTGTCGGCTGTCTTCTGCAGACCGCAAGACAAATGCAGCGCGGCAGACGCAAGGTCAAGCGCCAGCGCAACGAAGCCCCAAGGACAGAAGTCTGCTACGACTTCGGTGTTCCAATGTCAGCTATCGAAGCTTCGCTTGAGTTTCAGGAAGGCCCCTTCGCCCTGGGCCACTCTCCCAACAACTCCCATCTGGACCGGCAATCGTCCGACGCTTCAACAAGTACTCAGGGGCCAATAATGCCACTGGCGACGATGAGGACTGAATGCCAGGATGCGCAATTCTGGAGTCAGTACATACGGCAGGTGTACATCGGGAACTCGCACTGCCCCATCGATGGGTGGTATCAAGCCTGCAGGTCCGTCTTCCTGACCGTGATTGCAGCCCTTCATGAATGGTTCAATGAAGAACATCTATATGATAATCTTTCCGTTTAACAGCTGTCAGTGCAGGCATGTCGTCACCCGATGCCCAGCAACAGAGCAATTCACGCGTTTTCGGCTGCAGGGTTTGCAACTCGTGGACTGCCGGCGAACTGGATGTGGCCGGGAAACTTGTGCCGCTGTGCAGAGGGTAAGCTTCTAAAATCATGTTCCCAAACATATATTGCAGCCCCAACTCTTCCACTGAGCCCTACTGTTGTCCTGCCACATGGAGCGCACTGATGCCCCTGCATCTCGTCGATGATGGCTCTTGCAAGCTGTAGGAATATCTATCTGTGCATTGCAGGTGCCAGGTGAAGTGCCACAACGCCTGCGCGAAGGCTGGGAATGGAAGTGTGCACCCAAGTGACACAGTAGCCGCCACCTCAACTGCCCTGCTCGCCCTGGACAGAGCATGGGAGGACTACCTTAACAAGCTGCGACTGGACAATGGCATGCTCATCCGCCGCTGAGAGCTGCACAAGACAATACCTTCAAGGCAAGCAGCCTCCAAAGCTCCTTTGCGAGATATGGAGTCTGAGGCACACCGCTGCATGCAGAAAGCCTGCTTCATCTGGGCAAATCAGATTTCATTTGCATGTGGAACACTGAAGTGACAAGGCTGTGCATGATTTTGCAGGGCCAAATGTGCCGCGGCTGCGCAGCAGTTTTACTCCTAATGTACATTATCAAGATCATTGGACAAAAGAAGTATGGCCCTGAAATGGGCCACCCTTTCTGTGTATAGAGTGCAAGGCCTCCAAATTAGTTGGGCTTATGGGACAGCTGAAATCTGGCCAACGAGTGCTAGCACACGTCTGCAAAGTGGCCTTTCAAATTTGAAGATCTCTGGCAGCATGTCCCATGAAGTATGTCTGCTTGGATTTTATGCGCACGGACTGGTGCCTTGCCTCTTGGATAAATGCCCAGATTCTGCTTTCTGCAGATTTCGTTCCCTAGGAGACAAGTATGCGATGTAGGCAAACGAACTTATGAACACAACCAGCATTGTTGAAAAAACTTGCTGAACTGCTTCCTGAACTTGGTCATGGAAATACTGCAGGCTGAAACTTTCGCAAAGAACTTGGACCTTTTTCATTGCAATTGCTTGTATCAATCTGTTCATTAGTTGGACTAAGGTTCCGGGGCTACCTTGATGTTCAGCATCTTTGGTTTGTCCTAAATCCTAGAGCATGTGTAGACTGAAAAGTCTAATTAAGGATGACATGCAAGTTCATAATCTGGCCACATTGACGTTTTCAGCACTGATGCCTGAAAGACCGCAATAATGTACATTACTTCTGTGTAAGAGAGCATTTGTACTCAACCGACACCGGATCAGAAGACACACACTTCATTACTATGAAAAACCAGTCCCAGCCAATTGGCCTCAAGACGAATCCTTGCATTTGCAAGCGCCTCAAGACAAGCAGCTTTCCTAATGAAGTGCTTGCTCCCCTAATCTCCCCCAACAGCAACAGCAGCACTCCCTTTGTCCGCGGCTCCGCTTGTGTGATTATTTCGCCTGGATGCAGAGCCTTGGGCCGCCCCCATTTCCACAACAGCATTCCCATTCTGAGCAGCCCCTTTCCCGGCAACGCTGCCTCCAGCCTCCACATCGTATTCCCTGACCTTCTTCCTTTTCAAGGTATCTGTGAACCACAGCGCCACCACCTGCCCAACGCAATGAATGTTTCTCAGTCAACCCGAAGCAGACAGCATGAGCAGCATGACTCAGCTCACGCACGAGGGGGAAGCATGTGAACTCTGTTTGTGGGCAAATTTCACTCGGCAGATGTCGGAGGCAGGGATTACTCACCTCCAAGACCGTCGAACAGAGCAATGCTGTCGGCCCAAAAAGCCACATCAGCTGCAGCAGTGAAACATTCTCATCATTCAAGACCGCAACACAGCCACCACAAGAGATAAATTACTATCTTTCCTAATATACAGGCAACTCCATCCCTCAAGAGAATACAAAATGCCATAGGGAAGCATTGCCTGGACTGCTTGCACTGAATGGACTCACCAGGGGGATGAAAGCATAGAATGATCTAAACCCAAGGGTGAATGTGGTGGCCGCCCTGTAGCTCATGGCGATTGCCTCCTCTTCATGGAAGTGTTTGTTCTTGTTGCGTTTGCTGGGCACCACTTTTGTATAGAAGCCCTGCAACCACAAAGGTACATTTGTGGGGCTGCTCGTTACCTCTCTGCACCCATCCTGGCAGAATGTGCAACGACAGGATTGGCTGACAAATGCAGCGCAGAGATGCGCGAATATTGCTAGATCAAGCAGCCGAGGACATCAGCAGTGTCGGCGCTCATGCGCAGACCACATTGTGGACATACCATACATCAGCCCCAGCTGGTGGGATCAGTACAAGTCATGAGTACCATGCCCATGATTGAGTGGGTCCTGCTTGGATGTGGCGAGTTTATCAAGGGGTACGAGCTGCGGCGTTTTTACAAGCAGATTGTCTGCAGAAGCACCTTGCCTCTGGCAGGAACAGCACATTACGATAAGTAGTAAATCAGCAACGATCTTCGCACCAGGTGGTTCATCATGCGGATGCTCTGCGCGAAGGCCAGGAAAGAGAACAGGATGACCACTTCGCCAATCGCCAGCTTTGTCGTGGCGTCAAAGAAGCCCGGACCCTTTGTGATGGGGTCCGCTGCCTGCGCACACTAAAACGTTGAATTCCAATTAAACGTCTGATCCTCGATCGAGCCAAGATCCAGACCATGCCGGCAAAGGAAGCACCGAAGTCCCAGCAACTCAGAATTCGGCGCAGCAGCCGGCACCCTCCATCAGTAACACTCCTCAAGCCTGCCTATCTGTCTCCTGAACGTCTCAAATCTGTAGTCACATATTTTGCGCGCCAGCCAATGGACAGAGTGCACATGCAGACGCAGAGTCCGGGGTGCGACGTGCAGCTTCAAGAGTCGGACAACGGTTTCTTAGCAGAAATATAGACTAGGGAAAGATGGAGGCACGCACCGCAATCCTGTCTAGTCTGTCGACTCTCTGCTGATCGAGCAATGTTGGCAGAATGCCTTGGACCGCAATCAAGCTGCACGCTGTCGCCAGAAAGCTCGCAGCTGCAGGGCACAACCAGTCAGGCACCCTCAGCAGTGATACTGCAGCAGGCAGCATGCAGATTTGCTGCATGATCTGCCATATATAGCTGCAAGAGATCTACCTAAACGGGAGTCAGCTGATCACCAGTGATGCCGTTGCGCAGTGTCTGGATCCCAAGCGTTTGGAGTGGGTCGCGCGCGTCCTCCACCAGATCTGCTGCCCAGACCCCCCTTGCATGCATGCGAATAAGTGACCATGTCAGTGCGTGCATTTCAGCACTCACAAGGATCGCAAATTCGGCACAAACAACGCACAGTTGTCGATCAATTCTCGATGATGGGTACAAAGTGCAGAAAAATATTGCGCTCACCTCGCATCATGGCTTGTTGACCAAATGTTGAAATGTTTCTTCATGCTGTACTTCATCCTGGGCCGTATATAGAACAGCCAGAAATGGTAGAACAGGAACAGCACGCAGCATAGTATAAATATAACAAGCTCGGAAATTTCCGCCCTGCTCCCATGCATTAAGCCGTTCATAGGCTTATTCACATGTCAGTTGGATCCACTGAATTGGTGATGTTCAAAGGAGATTTCTGCTAAGTTATATTGGGGATCCTGCGGCATGCCGACGCGTTTGCTAAATTACATCTCACATCAAACGGTAGAATGTCCGAGATACATCTTGTACAGAGCACATCGAAGCAAAATGTGATCACAGATCATCCATAAAGAGGCATATATCAGAATTGGTGACGAAGCATGGATTGATCGGGCTTGCAGTAGGAACGCTGTCGCAGACCTTGCAGAAGGTTAATTAAGGGCGCTTATAAGGGCGCTAGAATGACAAGTATGTCGTCTCGCTCATCAGTGATGCCCTGATCGATTCATAACTGGGTCCATCCGGCTTCTTGCTGGCAATGCATTGTGTGGCGGTTGCGCTGGACTCACAGACACAAAAGCGGTGACTCTCAGGCGTCCCGCGGCGGGCTCCAACGTTTCGTAGCCCACCTTGCTGCGCGCCCCGCACGCCATCAGGGGGGGAGCGTTGCAGCTGGGAGGCTCTGATTTTGGCGTTAACGGATGAATAGTGGTATAGCGGGAAGTGATTACAGCAGTCCCGCCTCACCCGGATCGGTGCTCAAACTGGTTTCTTTTTAACTGGCGAGCTTACTATGGTCTGGCATCGGCTCAAAGCCTCTCCGTCGCTTCGGTGGCACCAGGGTGGTCAAAGGCACACACAGGCGGCCAAATCTTCACATCAATCTATTTGATGGTTCCGGACTGGGGAATGAGGTTCCTATTACAAAGCTGGGTCTTCGTTCTGCTTGCGTTCGCGGCTAGTCCTGCCCATGCACAATCGGCGCATGGGGCTGTGCCAGTCAACACGAGCGCAGCGTTAGCCTCGTCCATTTCGTCGCCTCACACAACCAGCATTTTTCTCACCGGTAAGCGCCTCGCCCCCGCCAGCCGCCTGGAACTTCAAGTCATTTGAATATGACGTGCCTTGCGCCCGATCTTTCGGAGCCTGTCGTACTGTGTTTGAGCTGACGTGAACCCGTCTGTCTCCGGTCTGGAATGTGTTCGCACCATTGCAGCCTTGCAGATCATCGCAGTGGGGGTCCTTTATTGGAAGGGGGCAGGTAGCGGAAAGTTTGGGGTTCAAATCTTGGTGATACGGCTAACTGTCCCACAGATAACCTATCCCGTTTGTGCTTTCAGGGAACATCAGGTTGAAACGGTCGGAATGGAAGGAGGGCGCCATTGTGCTCGCGCCAGGCAGGAGGCTCGTTCTGAGGCCAGCAGGTGATGCGATGCTGTTTTTCAAGCCAGACGCAAGTCCTGGCACTGTCTTCTAGGGCTAGATGGGCCACCAGGCCCTGCATATAGGGGCATTGCTTTCTGTGGCAAGTTGCAGCAGCCCATCGACTGCATTTGCCATGGCTGTAGTCTAATACTGCGAGTGCTGAGCTGTGCAGGCTCAGACCTGGTGGTACTGGACATGGCCAACATAGTGGATGCAGTCCATGTCAGCAGTGGCGCTGTCCTGGAGCTGCACAACATCACGGTATGCACCAACCTCCTCCTTGCTCCTTCGGCCCCTGACTGCCTGAAGCCCCTGACGAGGCGCAGATCTGCACCTGTCAGACTCTTTGGCAATGCCATTCTATAACTTGCAGGGCGCAGGAACTCCTGCGCCCTGCAAAAGGGCGAGGCGGAGAGTGTGTGTCTTGACGGTGGAGTGCGAGAGGCACAGGCGGACAGTATATTGCATTGAAGGGGTTTGAGGCATGTGGCGGCATATGCGCGCAGGTGACCAACTCGGCGTCCATATTTGGCGCGAGGATCAGCGACCACACGCGCTTCGTGGTGCCCTTCCTGCCCCTCTGGCCCTCCATCACCTTTGAGCCTGGCGCCACGGTGAGCACTGCATCCACATGCGATCTTCACCTCTCCCTCAACACTATTTTGTCTTCCTGTATGTAGACTGGTGATTGATTGGCCTTGACAGGTAACAGTCATGCATGGCAAGCTGGCCAAAATGCTCTGTCTCATACTGCATGTGAGACAGCTCTACGCGCTTGCATGGCCAGTCGGCAATAGAGCAACACAGCTGCCCGCAGCCTCACTTGTGCCGGCACACAAATTCCTCGCATGCTGCATGCACATGCTGCATGCCCATGTTGCATGTTTATTTTGCTGGCACACAGCTTCCGTTTTGGCTGACTGGTAAGTGCGGTGATTGATAGATCGTGGCGGATTCCACGCTGGAGTACACGTGGTCAAGTCTGCCCGGGGAGGGCTGCGACAGCTTTAGGCGTGACGTGGCGGCCAGCCTGCGCCCCTTTGGGCTGGAGCCGTTCCTGTCGCAGCACCCGCACCTGCAGATGGTGCGACTGCGAGGCAGCCACCTGTATCGCCAGCCTGTCCTCGACATCCGCACCAACTCATCAGGTGCTTACTGAGCTCCCTTCCTGCGCCAACAGTGATGCGATGCGCCCCCGGCAAAGTGCAGAGCGTGCATTCACCTTCCCTGTCTGAACTGCAAATTGGGACATGCGCAGACTCCCTGCTACAATCCTGTGCTTGCCTGATATGCGATCATTCAATGCCTTACATGATGTCAGAAACAATTTTGAGGTCGTGAGCTGGCTTCTTGTCGCGCTGAGCATACCCTTTCTTCTTGTGCCGTGCATGCATCCCTGCTTGGCGCGCTGTTTATCCACTTTTGTCGCAAGCAGGACGTGTTATGAAGATATAGCATGAGCTCTGCAGCCCAATCTTGCACCCAGAGCGAGAGCCCATGAGTCCGCTATTTTAAATATGCAAGAAATGGATCAGGAATGCCGCCGGCCATGTCTTCAGCTGATCCAGTGACTGTGTTGGTGCAGCGGGATACCTTATGCTGAATGAGACGGACATGAGGAGCCTGTGCATCCCCTATCCGGCTGGCGGTTGGGATGCTGACTCGGACAATGACACAGCGGGTGACATCATTGCGCCGTCACGCGCAGCCGCCATCATGGCCTCTACCACCAGCCAAGGTACCCTCCCTCCCCCTTTTCATCGTGTTCACACCCTTTTGCTCTGTGCTTCTAGAGCGCCTTGGGAAGTGAAAACTCCAGCTACCAATGTTCCCACTCAGAGGCAGGGATGGAGCAACTGTGTATTTTGGCCAGGCCTTCATGTGCAAGTCACGAGGTCTCTGTAAGTTATAGTTGCTTGCAGCTGCTGATGGGGTGACATTTGTCCTGTTCAGGCGGCGGCTCAGGCCAGGGAAGCAGCGGTGCAAGTCCCCTGGCACTAGACAGCCGCTTTATTGCCCTCATCATCGCCTTGGTGATGGCTGCAGCGCTGTCCCTTGTCCTGGCCGGCTTCCTCATCGTGCAGCGCCACAGAGACAAGCTCAGAAGGGCACGTGCAGAAATCCTTCATGATCTTCTTGATCCTTACGCATGCTTGATTGTCAGCAAAAGCAGATGTTGTGCAAACTGCATGCTTGTTTGTCAGGCAAAGCAAATGTTGCTTGTCATGCATGCTTGGTTGTCAGAAAATGCAGACGAATGCAGATCAGTCTGCGACCAGCATTTGCATGCAGGACGAAGGTGCAAGCTTGAATCACGATGTGTCATGTCTTGTGAGCATGTACAGTTTGTCTGCATTTTAGAGAAGTCGCTTCTGTTCATTGGGCAGTGTAACGGGCATTGGGGTCATACAGGAGAGAAAGGCCTCTGTGGCAACTCTTGCATGTTTCGTTACATGGATTCCATATTAGTCTTGGTTTCAGAGATGCCAATGCTGACTGGCAGCTGGGCATGCAGGTGCAGGACCAGAAGGAGGACGGGTCCCTAGAGGACGATGTACCAGTTGTACCGCGGAGCCCCTTTGAGGATATGAAAGTGTCCCTCATCGACGGCGCTCGCGCAAAGAGCAATAGCCGGTACAGCCTCCCCTGCTGCGATGTCATTGTTTATCCCCAGCACAAGGCAGTCAAATTGGAAGCATGCTTCCTTGGAATGCAACTGCGAGTTCATTTGTGTGTCATGTGCATCCTTGCTGGCATGTCTGTGTCACAGGTTTCAGTGGGATTCTGCTCTGCAGATCGTACTGTACACGTGACCTATGCACCTGATGCCAAAGCAACCTTCAATTGGTTGTGGCAATTGTCCTCCTTCAATGGCTTGATGTGCAATCTCTACCTCTGCATCCAGGCTGTTCGCGACACTCAGGAGCAGCAACGAGCCGCAGAGCAAGGAGCTGCTGACCACGTGGGAGAACCCGGAGGACAGTAGGAGGGGCCTGCTTGCGACGCCAGGGCACCACAGGAGGTGGGGCTCGGCGGACAGCGAGGCCTCCTTCACGATTCAGCTATCGTCGGTGTCCTCGCAGCGCACCAGCGTGGACCACAGCTTGGCCGGCTCGCCGCTGCGCCGCGCGCAGTCGCTCTGCGTCACCGACCTGCAGTGGGCGCCGAGCAGCCGGGCCGGCAGCATCCTCCTCCCGAGCGCGCGCAGCGTCGACTCGGGCGCCAGCGACTACATGCTGCCGTCCCTGCCGCCGACGCCCGGCCGCAGCCCCCGCCCGGCCTCCCGGGCCGGCCGGGCCGCGCTGCCGGCGAGTCCGGCCGGGTCAGCCACAAGGCCGCCCGTGCTCGCGGCATCAGCGGCGCGGTCGTCACGGCCGCCCGGCGCTCGGCCGGCCTGACCCGGCGGACGCTCGCCCGGCGGCTCGGCATCAGCCCAGCGACCGTGCGGGCTGGGAGACCGGCACGGTCGCTGGGCTGCGGGATGTGATTCATTTCGAGGGAAGAACGGCCACGGAGTTGGAGCGCGCTTTTCACCAGAGCATCGACAGCTATCTGGAGCTGTGCGCCGAGACCGGCCAGCAACCCGACCGCCCCTTCAATGGGAAGATTCTGGTGCGCACGGATCCGGAGTTGCACCGCAAAGCGGCCCTGCGCGCGGCAGTCGAGGGCGTAAGCC